>Ga0315900_10002784_pt1 | contig 26260 bp, 17 predicted proteins | sample LakEriMetagenome_FD_203521 | JGI IMG/M metagenome (GOLD analysis project Ga0315900, IMG submission 203521) | Freshwater fungal communities from buoy surface, Lake Erie, Ohio, United States - Buoy 12 MA114 | ecosystem: Environmental > Aquatic > Freshwater > Lake > Lake biofilm | place: USA: Lake...
TGCGAAGATCGTCTGCGAATTTCCCATTGATGGTCTTAAGGCTCTGTTTGAGTCTCTTTTTTCGGTCTGGATCCCGGCAAGGCTTCACTAACAAATAATCTCCATTGGTGCTGATCTCCAGCGGAGTATCCTGGGAAATCTGCAGGAGCTCAAGAATCGGCTTATCGATTACAAGTGCCAGGCTGTTACCGTGCTTAATTAGCATCTTTTGCATTGATGTAGCTCCCTAAGGATGTGATACCAAAGTGTATACGCATCTAGCCCTTAAGTCAAATGAGATTCTCCACAGTGGGCGCGTTGGATTTCGCGTCGCGCGTGATGTCGAAGTGCGAGTTTCTTAGGGAATTTGTAGGTTGTTCGGTCCCTGTCCTCTCCGCTATAAATTCTGAAAGACATACAGCAAAGCCCTGTTTTTCCAGCTTTTTTTGCGTTTTTGGCCAATGGCGGGTCTGATCTACTTTCAATTTTTTACAATCTACTCTCTGACCGCCCCTTGGTGAGTCGCGCGCGTGAGTCGCCAGAGTCGCATCGGCCCCCGAGACTCTTGCAGAGAAAAAAGTTGGTTTGGCAGAGGAGGGGGAGAATTCGAACTAGTTGTGCGATTTTTAAAGCGCGGAGATCGTGCGAATGGCCCCAATCAACTTTTTCTCGATCTGAAAATTGCTCCCTCTTTGGGTATCCGATATCGTAAGACTAAGTAGCGCGATTCGCTCTTGTGATAGGCTACATAGGCGCGGTCTATCGAATTTAGGCTGAGCCATCTAACGACAAGCTCTACAACTCAATTCAGAAGGAACATCAAAATATCCACCGCTGTTGTAGAACCAAACAAATGGCGAAAACGCCTTTGGCGTGTCACCATCGCTAGTGCATTTATTGGCACTTTGCTTGCGACTGCTGCAGCATTCATGGGCTTCATAGCCATTCGAGTGCTGGTTGCGATGATGATGGCGATGATTGGTATTGCTTCGGCTAGTGCACAAGCCACGACCAATTCGTTGTACTCCGGGGACTCAGCGACGCGTTTGACTGTCCTGACTCAGTTACAACAAACATTCGATGCGCAGCCAACAATTACATTTGACCATCAGACATCCGCGTGGATACTTCCAGCAATCCAGCAATGCGAAACAGATATGGATCCTGAGGTCGTTTCGCTCGCAAAAAAACTGACAATTTATGTCAAGGACAAGACTCAACCATCACCGCAATAGGTCGCAGAAATCGGTAAGCCTGCCCATCGCCGGGCATCCTTTCCACACCATCAAGTCACTATTCCTCCACCATCATTTTCGCCACGCTGGCCGCTTCGGCAAAGTCACCCTCAGTGCTCAGCAAGCAACTATACTTAATGATCCGTGGTGAGTTTGGTCTCATCGTTTGAGAAAGCAAAATACTTCTATGAATTTCATGCGTCGTACTCACTGCGTCTGGATTCTGATACTCTGTTGTAACTTTGGTGCTTTCGCCCAGGAGATAGTAGAGTCCGGTATTCTAGCACCAACTCGGAATTACTCACCGCTGATCCTGTCTCATTACATGCCTTGGTACACAGCCAAGCCGTTCAGCGACCAGTGGGGCTGGCATTGGACCATGAATCATTTCGACCCCGAGAAAGAAATCGAAGGTAAACGGCAAATCGCTTCGAAGTATCATCCACTCATCGGACCCTACGATTCAGGCGATCCTCACGTTCTGGAGTACCATCTTCTGCTGATGAAACTCGCCGGCATCGATGGTGTCATTGTCGATTGGTATGGACTGACAGACTACCGTGACTATGCCATTCTGAATCGAAATACGACACGTCTGCTGGAGCAGTGCGAGCGACTAAATATGAAGTTCGTTATCTGCTATGAAGATCAGACAATTCCTGCGTTGGTTCAAGCCAATCGCATCATGGCCTCCGAGCGAGTGTCCCATGCTGTGAGCGAAATCGATTGGCTGAGCAAGTACTGGTTCAAGTCGGGTAGCTATGTAAAACTAGATAACAAACCGGTGCTACTATCGTTTGGTCACTCAGGTCTAACGCCAGCTGAGTGGACAAAGTGTCTTTCTCATCTTGAGTCGCCCGTCACCTATTTCAGTCAAGACATTCGGCGCGATGGAGCGATCGGCGCCTTCGGTTGGCCGGCACCGAAGGTCGGAATGGGCCAAGTCGATCGATTCCTTCTGGAGGCAGCTAACTGGCCGTCGTCAATTCCGGCTGTATTCCCACGTTTTAACGACATTTACCACGAGGCGGGCGTTGGTGACAGCTATCCGGAGTTGCCTGATGACTCAGGCCGCACGTTTCAAACAACTTTACAGAAGGCGATCAGGTCCCAAGCTAAAATCATTCAGATTGCAACCTGGAATGACTGGGGCGAAGGAACCCAGATCGAACCTAGTATCGAGTTCGGTTACAGAGATCTAGAGCAAATGCAAACGGTAAACGTTAACCATGAACGGCGCTACACAAAGGCCGACTTACATCTGCCATTGGAAATCCTGAAACTGCGCCGAGCCAAAGCAGACTTAGATACACAGAAGCTTCTGGACGATGTTTCGCAACAAATCGTCCAAGGTAATCTTGAATCTGCCCGCCAGAAACTTGAAAAATTGCGATTGTCTATCGATCGATAGCAAGCGACGTTGGTTCCTTCATTTTATCAAACAGCTATCATCTAGCACCTATTAGCCAAATTGCATGTTCAATCTTTTTTAGAACACATCTACTTGTACTGGTGTTTTGCTGTCCTGATGGGTCCTGGTGGTAATCCGTCCGAATGGGAAGAACGTTCGGGTAGTCTTGAAAGAAATAACGCTTCTTCTCGTGAGAACCGCGGCAAGTTCCCAACCCGAGTGCCAACCACATGCAGCGTGCGCTCTCGCTGGAGTTCCGCTTGCCTCGCCATACACAGAAAGCAATCGTTAAGCTGATTACCTCTGCTTTCTTTAGAAAGCGTGTATTGCCGGGTCTCTTACTCCTTTTAAAATGCAAGCGGTTTAGCTAGAACCCACTCCGGGCTTGAATCTCTTCGACTTTTTATCCTCTCTCATCTTTTGCTACTGCGGAATAAAAAGAATTTTCAGTTGTTTAGAATTCGAAAAGCCTTTATCGAGACGGCAGAATCAAAGACCTTTGCTCACCGTTAGAGCGGATCTCGTCGACGGTGCTAAGGCTCCCGATATCACCTAAAAAATCATGCCAAAGCTGACCGAGGCTATCACCGTCGCAGGGAGAATTTATTTATAGGTCTGTCGACTCTGTTCGATTTCCGCCCAGGGCAATTTTATTGTTTTGAGTCGGTCACTTTCGAGAATTAGCTGAGTTTCATGATCGATGAGAGGACGGATTATTGATGTGGCGAGAGGTCCCCGAGGTGTTTCGATCCATACAGGGCCTCCCAATTTCGGGTCAACAACAGCTAGTCCGTAAAGCAACCAACCTTTACTCTCCGGTAGAGCTTCAATAGCCGGACCCTTGTGGTCTTCCCAAGCATAGGCAATTTGTTGGAGTGACTTCGTTAACGAGTGCTTTACTTTCAATTTACCAGTTTTAACATCGTAAATCCGAAAGCCGCAATCGCGTCCCATGCACAGGACACCGACATCCCGATCTTGATTGCAAAACGAAAGGTCCTGCACTGTTGGTATCGCGTAGTCCTTGTCTCCTTCTAACTTGACCTCTGCTTTCGCTTTGCCCGTTTTGGTGTCAACAATGCGAAAAACATCTTGCCCTTGATGCAAAACCAATAACTTTCCGTCGGACGATACTTCGTATCGCGAAGCTGTAGTCGGGATATCCAGCCAACGTAAGAATCGCCCTTTCTTTACATCATAAACGGCCGCGCCAGTCCCTTTCGAATTTCCTACTACCATCAACTCTTGAGATGATAGAAATTCGATGGATCCAATCCCACTAAACTCATTGACAAGGAACTGGTACAAAATCGCTCCAGAGTCAGTTGAGTAAATAGTGATCTCCGGTCGCTGTCCTGCCAAAAAAGCGAAAAGCTGTCCATCCGGGCTCAAAGCATCGCCCTGAATAGCAGTTGTAATCGAAAAAGGTTTACAGGTCGTACCGTTGCTTAGATCGACAACATAGCCCTTCGGCCCCGATTTATCGGCATGATGCCATCCGATGAAATGTGACTTGGTAGCGGGAATAGTAAGCTCCCACGTGGCAACTGGCCCCACAAATAGATCCAAGTCTTTTAGGATGGCCAACTCGGTTTCTGAATTTGTTCGGTCCTTTTTTGGTATTGTTTTTCGAGTGACGGTTTCAGACCGATCTTTATCTTGCATCGCTACACGGTCAGCTTCAGATTTCACAGACTGCGTGGTATCGGCCTTACTCGTCGCTTTCTTTGGCTTCGCATCATTCGAATCGGATAGTTGCTGTTTTTGCCATTGCTTAATGAATTCAATATCCTCTTGGCTCAGTTTCCTAACTTCAACCGTTACGACAGTACCATCCTTCTTTTTGAGTTGTACCTTATCGGTCTGTACTTCGACCAAAAAGGCTTCGATGGAAAAACCGCCCGAGGCGGCCCGCCATTTCCGCAGCGGTTCTTGGGCAACTAAACCATTGAGAATAGAGAAAACGAGCAAGCAATGAGTAGTCAAAAATATTCGGAATTTGGCTGTCGAAATATGTTTCATACGCTTCAAATTAGCAGGTTGTCCTCGGAAGATGAGGACGCGATTTTAATCGCTTGCTTGGCAGTTCGGAATGATACTTGGCCGTATCTTAAACAGGTGTGGATCAAAGAGTGAGACTCGGTTTCGAAACGTTTGCGTTCCAGGAACGTCTAGATGCCTAAAACGCGGTGGCCAAACAGACGTCCAAGTTGATAAGCACTTGTCGAGCTCTTCAGAAAAATTGGGAAAGTGCCTGAAAGTTCGGTTCATCTCCCCTTCGCTGTAATTCCAAAAGATATGCTGCAAAACCAACTTTTTTCTAAGTTTTTTCGGCATCTCTGGCCAAGTGGCTTGGATTTCTTGCACGTCCAAGTACGTACATGCTTGCACGTGCTGCCCCTATCAATCAACAACTCTAGTGCGCTGCCTTGCCCTCTGGTGAGTAGCACGAGTGAGTCGCCAGATTCGCCTCAGAACACTTGTTTTTATGAGGAAAAAAGTTGGTTTTGTAGTGAAGCTGGTTAGATTTGACCTAGCTGTGCAGTATCTTGAAACGCGGGCCCAGTGAGAATAGTCGGAAAAGATTATCGACCGATCTGAAAATTGCTCAGTCCGTCAGTCTCAGATATCGTTAGGCGTAATGTTCGGCTGCCTCGAAAAGATCCTCTGACTTAACGCTGTCTAGATGTTTTACTCCGGAAAGCATACCAACAATTTATGCGGCCCCTTGGGTCTTTCCTGTATGTCACACATCAAACACGTACCTATGTTCCCCACGGCGATAACTCTCATCGCGCTACTGACTGGCGTGTCGCCGACGAATGCTGATGAAACCAGGATGCAATCGGGGTACCAGGAGCACCGCGTCGAGTTCTACAACGGCGACGTCAAGTTAGCCGGGAGTCTGCTCCTGCCAATAAGCGAGAAACCGCTTCCAGCCGTAGTTTTTGTCCATGGTGCTGGCCGACAGACTCGTGAGCAATATCGCAAACAGGGTGAATATTTTGTGAGCCAGGGTATCGCCGCGTTGATCTACGACAAGCGAGGAACGGGCCAATCCGGCGGTGCCTACGAGAGTCGTAAACCCTACGAAAATCTAGTCAATGACGCGCTGGCTGGCGTCGCCCTGCTAAAGCAACGCCACGAGATCGAACCATCGCAGATTGGCATTTGGGGACTCAGCCAAGGAGGTGCGATCAGCGCCACCGCAGCATCCCGATCGAAAGACATTCACTTCATTGTGGCCGTGGGGGTTGAAGTAGCTGACGGCATGCTGTTGTTCTATCGTAATAACCTGTTCCGCAGATACGGACTATCGCCCACACTGCGAGATGTCGCGGAGAAAGCGCAACTCTGTGCGGATACATTGTTTTTTAATTTGCAAGATGAATCCATTCTTTCGACATTTGCCCCGAGAACCTTTCCTCCGCCAGATAAATACGTACATCCCGCTTGGAGTCAGGTTAGCCAACCGGTATTGGTCATGTGGGGTCAATTGGATCAGCACATTCCCGTCGGCGAAAGCATCCTGGGCCTGAAGCACTCACTGGCTCAGGCGAATAATCCAAAATGGACTATGATCGTTCTACCGAAAGCAAATCACGATCTGAAAGTCTCCGAAACGGGCGAGCTTCAACGCCCGTCTTCCAGCTATGCACCCGGATCCTTGAAAACGATGACGGACTGGATACATGCAGTGATTGACAACCCGACGAACATCCCCGCCATGAATCAAGTCGGCTCGGCCCAACCAACAGGTGTTATTTCTGAGCTAATCCGTTACGACAAATTTCGGTGGTATGGCAACGGCACCGTCCAACTAACATTCGTTGTACTGTTTCTGTTCAGATTCCTGGCGAACACGGTTACTGGTTTCCGACGCGTCTTGGCTCGCGTATTCGACGGTCAGAAAGGCGAACCGCTGCAGGCCCCTGACAAAATTCTCTTCTTCAAATACACGTTATGTGCACTTAACTTACTGATCCTCTCTGCAATGCAGGTGGTCGTGCTATTGGCGATCGACCAAATCAACCCTAGCTGCCCAACTTTACTATTTTTCCTTCCGTCACTTGGAACTTTTTCTACGCTCGCGACCATTGCCCTGCTGGCCGTGCTCGCCAGGACCAGCCGCGAAACCGACTGGCCGGTAACCTCAAGAATACTAAGCTCCATCGATGTACTATGCTTAATCCTTTTTATTCCATTCATGTTCTATTGGAACCTGATCGGGTATCGCTTTTAATGCCGTCATGAGACGCTGAGCATTAAACACAAAATGAATTTGCTAAGCATGCTCGTTGCTAGCCCCGCCGCTCCCAAACAATTGAATCCCCCTCCAGCATATCCCTCGCCACGCCAGCGATTTTGGCAAAATCATCCTCAGCGACTGGCAAGTGACTCTGCTGGGCTATGAGTGGTTAGTTGCCGAGCCAAAAGCAAACGACGTGCGATGGGAACTCTCGTTGCAGTTCCCATCGCCTGCTGGCCCGTACCTCTTGAAGCTTTACTGCCTATAGCAATCTTGACGATTCCCAAACGCTGGCGTCCAAAGCGACAAATGGAAAATCGTGATAGACGGGTCCAAAGAAGCCACAATATAGCAAAAATTATGAAAAAATTTTTTCGTCCGCTCTATCGCATCAACTATTAAAAAAAGCGAAATTTTTCAAAACAGCACATTTCCCTGAAAGGAATTGCTCACACTATGTGTGTATTCAAGTGACGCGATAACAAAACTTCCAAGACGATGCTCCCTATGCCTCCCGAGACTCGACATAGCTTGATCCAACGATTACAGGACGGCGGTGACAATGCTGCTTGGGAAGAGTTTGCGTCCATTTATCGTCCTATCATTGTTCGAATGGCACTGAGTAAACAACTGCAATTGGACGATGCGGAGGATCTTGCACAGCAAGTACTTCTGTTGGTTCTAAAGAACATTAGCAAATGGAAGACTGATCCGGCTCGAGCTCGCTTCAGAACGTGGCTTCAAACTGTCGTTCGCAATACCACAATAAACGCATTGAGCAGGCGACCAAGGGACCAAGCGTCTGGTGGCACAACGTCATTGCAGCAACTTCAACAACGCCCTGACAAGGCCGATTCGCTTTGGTTTGATCTCCAGTGGCAGCGCGAAACACTCCGATGGGTTGCCCAGAAAGTGCGAGGTGAATTTGAATCAACAACTTGGACTGCGTTTTGGGACACGGCGATCGAGCAATTATCCGCTCAAGAAGTCGCAGGGAGAATCGGAATGTCCGTAGGGGCCGTATACATTGCCCGATCTCGTGTGATGCAAAGGATCAAACAGAGGATCGCGGAATTGGACGAGGATTCGATAAACCAATGATACTGCGAGAAAAAATATGAAACTAAAGCATACTCATTGTGACTTGGAATTCTTGTCTCGATTTCTTCGAGGGGAATTATCCGATTCCGAGATCCAGGATTTAGAGATACATCTTTCTGCATGTTCAACGTGCAGGAGTCGGCTTGACGAGAGTACTGCGTCGGCCAACGAGTGGCATGCACTCCGAGATTCCTTGTGTGACACACAAAGCGCAGATGCGACATCAGGGATGGAAGATATCGCATCGCTCCAAAGACTCTTGGGGCCGTCGGATGATCCTCGCATGATGGGGCGAATCGGAACGTATGAAATTGCTGGACTTCTAGGTCGTGGCGGAATGGGAGTCGTCTTCAAAGCTTTCGATCCATCGTTGAATCGTTACGTTGCGATTAAGATGCTGGCCCCTATGCTGATTCCAAATGCAGTCTTCAAACAACGATTCCTTCGCGAGGCGCAATCTGCAGCTGCGGTTGTGCACGATAATGTTGTCGGTATCCATGCGATCTCCGAGTGGCAAGGCAATCCGTACTTGGTGATGACATTTGTACGAGGGCAATCATTGCAATCGCGATTGAATCATCGCGGGCATCTCAGCTTGAGAGAGGTCTTGAGGATCGGTTTACAGATTTCGGCTGGCCTTGAAGCTGCCCATGCGCAAGGACTCATCCATCGCGATATCAAGCCAGCAAACATCTTGCTCGAGAGCGATGTAGATCGAGTCATGATTACGGATTTTGGGATTGCCAAAGCTATCGACGATCTAAGATTTACTGGCACCAATACACTGCTTGGTACGCCCGAGTATATGTCTCCGGAGCAGGCCCGCGATGAAGAACTCGATTATCGAACAGACCTGTTTAGTCTTGGATGCGTGCTCTACGAAGCGAGTACTGGGCGTTCGCCATTTCGATCATCCACGTCTTACGGCGCGATACGCAAAGTCATAGACGTAGACCCTCCAGCGGTTTGCACTTTGGTATCAGAGCTACCTCAATGGTTTGCGGAAATCGTTCGCCGATTACTAAGCAAGGATAAGATTTCTCGATTCCAATCTGCTGCAGAGGTTGCCGCACTGCTAAAGCAATGTTTGGCACATGTAGAACAACCTCAAGTGGTTCCTCTACCCAAATCTTTTTTTCACACCCCCCAACAGTCTCGTTCAAAGAACCTTTTCAGGAGAATTGCAATGGTAACATCGTTTATGGTATTCGCTTCGATTAGTACTTGGCTGCTCTTATTTCAAGTGGGACAAATAGGGCAGGAGGACAAAACGGTCAACAGATCAAAACAGCAAAAAACTAGCAGCGCTCAGAAGCAATCCAGTGAGTCTCAGCAGTCGAATACAGTTGTTCAAAATGATGAGCGAGAAGCACCGATCACTGCAACCGCAGGTAAATATGTCATCGAGGTGACGAAGACCGATGCGATTGATCAAATGAATCTTGGAAGGAAACCTTCATCCAATTTTGCAGCCAACATGCTTCTCGAGCAGCTTCAGAATGGTTCAACCCAAAATTCGTCAAATAACTTCCAGAGCAATGAGCAGTTTTTTGGAGGTAACGGGGGCGTTTCAGGTAGCTCGGCTGGTGCATCAGGAGGATTTTCAAGTGGCTCTAGCTCCACAACCGGCAGCGTTACATCTGGCAATGGCGCTTTCGTTCGACCTAACATCGCGGTCGCGTTAATGGTCGATTCAAATGACAAAGGGATCTTCGAACTTGAAAATATGCAAGCCGTTGATGATCAAGGAAACCGGGTCTTATGGATGGGGCCTGGCGCATTCAACTTCTACGATCCCGCTTTCGAGAAAGGACTTAAAGGTGAAATCATCGCCTACTTCCAGGAAGAAAATGCCACCGAGTATCTGAATATTTCTGGAGATCTCAAGGTTACTCCAGGCCGTCGTATTGAAGTGGAATTCCCGAATGGCAAACCTTCGACCAAGAAGAGTGGAGCACACGTATTTATCCTCAAAGATCTCCAAAACGATGATCGCGGTATCCACGTCACTCTGTCTCTCCCACAGCTTACCAAAAAGCGAGGGAATCAATTTGGAAATCCGCAAGCGATGATGAAGGCAATTTTAGACCAACAAGGCGCTTTTGAAGTATGGATTCAAGACAGCGAAGGTGTGTTACACTCCCCAGGAGCATCGGGAAGTGCGGGCGGTAGCAGTAATGCTAGTGGCAGTGGAGGTGGTGGCAATGGGCGCGGAGCGTTCGGACAGGAAGCTCAGTCTGATAGCTCGCAAACGTTTACTTTTGGCGGACTACCTTACGGTCGAGAAATCAAGTCAGTGATTGTCCGAGCGACCGAGAGGACTGGAAAGCCACAGTCCTATCCTTTTAAGCTCCAAAAAGTTCCGGTTCCTTACGGGACAAATTAAATTCACAACAACGTTCCAATCGCTCGGCAAAATTCAAGACTCTTTGATTGGTTATCTATCGAAAGCTCGATCGCTATGAATTTTCTCAGATTTTAGCGAAGTGTCCCATAACGTTACTTTTACTGATAGTTTTTCTACTCGGTCTAAAAAGTGGTAGGGGGTCCGGCGAAGCAACAACGATATTTAGAGTTACGGAGAGAATTTCTCGGGAACTTGGAATGTCTATTCCGCCGAGAAAAGTGGTAGAAAAACGGCCGACGATGCGATCAAGTACCTCAAGATGACCATCACCCAAGAGAAGATCACGTCCAGGTTTCAAGTTTATCATCCGAACTTCTGCTACAGTAAAGGTACTTGTGGTGTGGATGTTGATCACTAAGTAGTCACTTTAGCTGCCAATGTTGATAAGCTAAAAACAAAGAGGGAGAGATTGAACGATTTATTTTTGCACAGCAGCCGATGGCGTATGTTGAAGGTCGAGTCGAAAAAAGCTTTTTGGTCCGACCGAACACGGAGACAACCCCATATTTGGTCGATGGGGAAATGGGCCATAATCAGGCTGCCCGCTAGGGACATTAGGCGAGCCAGCGACGGATGCTGTAGTGGCAAACATCGCTGTTAAATCGATATCGAAGAGGAATCAGACATGATGAAGTTTCTAGACCAACTCCCGCACTTTCTATTTTTTACCGGGAAAGGTGGAGTAGGTAAAACTTCGCTGGCATGCGCAACAGCAGTTCATCTTGCAGACGCCGGGAAACGTGTTCTGCTCGTCAGCACTGATCCCGCTTCTAATGTTGGCCAAGTATTTGGTGTCGCCATTGGTAATAAGATCACGCCATTTGAAGCGGTGCCGAGGCTATCCGGATTAGAAATCGATCCACAGGCTGCTGCGCAGATTTACCGCGACAAGATTGTCGAGCCAGTTCGCGGAGTCTTGCCGGAAAACGTGGTTAAGGGAATCGAGGAACAACTGTCGGGTGCTTGCACAACGGAAATCGCTGCCTTCGATGAATTCACCTCGCTGCTGACCGACGAGGCAATCCAACGGGACTACGATCACGTAGTCTTCGATACAGCGCCGACAGGTCACACCATTCGCCTATTACAGTTGCCAGGGGCTTGGAGTGGCTTTCTAGATGAAGGCAAGGGGGACGCTTCTTGCCTTGGCCCTCTGGCGGGATTGGAGAAACAACGAGAACAGTATAAATCTGCAGTGGATGCATTGTCTGATTCTGATCGCACGCGTCTGATACTCGTGACCCGCGCCCAAGCCTCTTCACTTCGCGAAGCCAATCGCACTCATGAGGAATTGTTCGCGATAGGACTTAAACGCCAATACTTAGTGGTGAACGGTGTACTAGGCGAAGCCGATACTACAAGTGATGACTTGGCGTTGGCCGTGTGGAGACGGGAACAATCCGCCCTGGCCGCTATGCCTGCCCCTCTACGTTCTCTCCCCATCGATCACATCTCACTGAAGCCGTTCAACTTGGTGGGATTGCCTCACCTACGCCAACTTCTAATCGAAACAGGTAGTGCAGTACCAGTACAAGCCAATATCACACTGCCAAAGCTGCATGCTCCCAATCTCGCCACGCTGGTAGATAGCCTCGTGGGAGAAGAGCACGGCCTAATCATGCTCATGGGCAAAGGTGGTGTCGGGAAAACGACCATTGCTGCCGCAGTCGCTGTCGAGTTAGCCAATCGAGGATTTCCAGTCCACCTTACGACCTCCGATCCCGCTGCACATCTAGCAGAAACTCTGGAAGGCTCCCTTGATAACCTGACAGTGAGTCGAATTGAGCCACATATCGAAACCGAACGTTATCGCCAGCACGTGCTGGAGACCAGAGGGAAGGATTTGGATGCCCAGGGTAAAGCACTGCTGGAAGAGGATTTACGCTCACCCTGCACCGAAGAGATTGCCGTATTCCAAGCATTTTCACGGATTATCCGTGAAGCAGGAAAAAAGTTTGTCGTAATGGATACCGCACCAACCGGGCATACCTTGCTTTTGCTAGATGCGACAGGAGCTTATCATCGCGAAACAGCACGTCAAATGGGCCCCAGCGGCATCCATTTCACAACGCCCATGATGCAATTGCAGGATTCCAAACAAACAAAAGTCCTAATTGTAACTTTGGCTGAAAACACACCTGTACTGGAAGCCGCAAACCTGCAAAGTGACCTTCGCCGCGCTAATATTGAACCTTGGGCGTGGATCATCAACAATAGTCTGGCTATGGCAAATCCTACGTCGTCTCTCCTGCGTCAACGTGCGTCAAATGAACTTATTCAGATAGAAGCGGTGACGACACTCCATGCCAAGCGTTGGGCGATCGTTCCGTTGCAGGCAGAGGAACCAATTGGTTTTGAACGTCTGAAGAAACTCGCGAGAACACCAGTCGACTGAGAGAAAAGGACTTAACGGGAGGAGAACGTTTTTTTCCTCCCCAACTCCGTTGTTAGACTGTAGAGTGGATGCCTACCTGAGTTAATCCGGTCCGACTTAATCACCACTAGAGGTTAACCTATGACCGAGTCGCAGTGGTCTTTTTACGCGAATCAGGAACTCGCTGGCATACTTGCCCGCGACGGATTATGCTGCCCGCGTTGCGAGCAGAAAACAAAGGAGATCGACTTTCACGAGGCCGAATCTCGTTTCCACTGCCGACCGTGTGGAAAAAACTTTTCGGCTGCCGAGTATCACGCAGCACAGCGACGGCCACCCAAAACCGGATTATCTACTCTCTTCCGCCCAATTGGACAGAGCGAACTCGCGTTGATCGAAGAAAGCGGATTCAAACGATTTCCACCACGACTTGAATGGCAACCTATATTCTACCCGGTACTTACTCAAGACTACGCTGATGCCATTGCCCGCGACTGGAATTCAAAAGATCCCGATCACAATTACATTGGATTTGTTACCCGTTTTCAAATTCGTAACGAATATTTATGCAATTACGAAATACAAATCGCTGCCGATCGAGACACCTTAGAGTACTGGATCCCAGCAGAGGACCTTGACTCATTCAACGATAACATTGTTGGCAATATTGAAGTCATAGCTCAATTTCGAAACGGGCAACTCATACGATAACCTAGTAAGTGACTGCTACCAGCAGGAGTACTATCGCACGTAGAGAGCGAGTCGCTTATTGCCCTAGCGCGATAAACTCCGCCCGCATGATAGCATCCGACGAAACCCTCATTATCGGTTAGGCAGCGGCGATAACAGATGACGATCATTGCTAATCTAGGGGCTATGCTCACGTTGCTTCTTGGATGCCTAAGCTTGTTGTATCCAAATCGAATCTGTCGACTCTTGGGGATCACCCCAAGTGGTCCATTCGGAGTTTCGGAATTAAGAGCCACCTATGGAGGTTTCTTTTTATGTCTCGGAGCAGGATGCCTCGTCGCACAATCCAATGCGGCATTTCAAGTAGCTGGTATAGCATGGTGTGGGGCTGCACTAGCTCGATTGTTGTCGCTAGTCATCGACAAGAGTCACTCTCGCGAAAACATCGTAGGAATCTTCGTCGAAGCGATCATAGGCTTGATGATGTTATCTGTGCTGCTCACCTCCCAATGATTCAAAACAGTTAACTCATTATGCTAACGCCACGTACCCTTATCCTGATCGATATCGCTGGGGCATTTCTAACCAGCATGATCATTCTAGCGTTGTTCGCGACCCATATTATTCCTATAGGGATGCCATCGTGGAACCTCATCCTATTGGGAATAGCGGCTTTATTGCTTGGGTTGTTCGGAACCTATCGACTAACAACTGCGAGTAATCATTCAAGCACACTCGTTTTACTTGCGATTCTTAACTTTGTTTTTTGTATCCTTTCCGCAGTTCTGTGGTGGAGCAATCTCGATCAACTAACGTCGCTAGGGCGATTCTATTTCCCAGTAGAGATTTTCATCATCGTCATTCTCGTACTTTTCGAATTGCGACAATGGCTTTCTAACAAACAATGACTAGTTCGCTGGTGCGATATTGGCGATTGGTGATCATCGAGCCACTCTGTTTCGGGTACAATGCTTTGCAAATGACCTGTCGTTCCCAACGCTTATTTCTACGAGGTTCCACAATGAGAATCGTTCAATTGCATCTCTATTTGATTGCACTAATGCTGGTTTTCGGTTCCGCGTCCGCTCAAGAAGTGTCGGTAGCTTCGGTAGCCCGGCAACCGCTTGAAGCATCGGTCAAACGACTGCGAGAGGCAATGCGTTTTCTAGGGGAACCGCTGTCGGAGTCTCTCGAGCAGCGTTTTGCTGAACTGGAAAATCAGGTGAATGATGCCGACGTTGTATTGGAAATTCAGAAGCTTCTTGACCCGCTGTGCCTTGCGGTTGTAAGCATCAACCCTGAGAGCCGAGTTAAGGTTGCGCAGGGTGCCCCAACTCCCACGCTGATCGAAAAGGGCTGGCGGACATTTTTGGTCAAGGTGATCAATGAGGCTGGAGTAACCTCCCCCTTGCGTTGCTCGAGCCCTCAATCGCAGAGCATGGTACGACAAAGCACATCTGCAGCCGATCCGCAAATGAAAATCACTCCAGCCGAATCCGCTCGGCGATGGCTCGATATTTACATTCCGGTTCAGGAGCCAATGCTCGCCAATCTCTCAGGACTCAAAGTCGAGTATCGAATCGTGCAACTCTACAGTCGTGATTCTGGACCGCTGGAAGCAACCCTAGCATTTGATGTTGGACAGGGAACTCAGGACCTAGGGTTTCGCAGCGAGTTGCCGATACTTTTTAGATCCTTACCAAGCCAGGCCGTGACGATTCAAGTTCGCGATCATGATGGTAAGAAGACGACATGTGCACTGTTGATCCAGGACTCACGAGGTCGTGTTTACCCAAATCCCGCACGTCGCTTGGCTCCCGATTTCTTCTTTCATCCTCAGATCTATCGAGCCGATGGAGAAACCGTCATCTTGCCAGCAGGCAAGTACACTGTAACGGCCACACGTGGGCCGGAATACTTAGAATCGAAATTTGATTTTGTTGTACCGGAAAAGGAATCGGCTGAGACGATGAGAGTCGAACTCAAACGCTGGATACACATGGCGGATTTGGGATGGTTTTCAGGCGACCATCATGTGCATGCGGCGGGCTGCGCACACTATGAAAATCCAACTCAGGGAGTCTCTCCCGAGGATATGATGCGACATATCGTCGGCGAAGACCTAAATGTAGGCTGCGTTCTTAGCTGGGGACCATGCTGGTATCACCAGAAACAGTTTTTTGATGGGAAGGTTTCCAAGCTTTCTCGAAGCAATTACCTGATGCGCTACGATGTCGAAGTCAGTGGATTTCCATCCTCTCATGCGGGGCATCTCTGCTTATTGAATCTTGTTGAAGATGATTATCCGAATACCAAAAAAATCGAGGACTGGCCGAGCTGGACGATTCCCGTACTGAAATGGGGGAAACAGCAAGGCGGCATTGTCGGCTACAGTCACAGCGGATGGGGACTGGCGCTTCCGGACTACATGCCCGATGGTTCGCGAGGACCGCTGCCGAATACATGGGGTGGGAACAAACCAGGTCAGGGAGGCCGTGCTGCAGATAAACTCCCTGATTACGCCATGCCTCCTTTCGATGGGATTGGTGCCAACGAATACATCGTTGCGGCCCCAAATGATGCGTGCGATTTTATCTCTACGGTCGACACACCCGCTGTTTGGGAATTGAATATTTGGTATCACGTACTCAACAGCGGCTTGAAGACTCGCATCAGTGGTGAAACCGATTTTCCATGCATTTACGGAGAGCGTGTCGGACTGGGTCGTATCTATGTTCAGACCGAAGCCAAACAATCCGTTACCTATGACCAATGGATTCAAGGATTAATCGATGGACGAAGCTATGTAGGAGATGGTGCGAGTCATATTCGGAGTTTTTCTGTCAATGAGCGTCAATTGGGCCAGATCGATTCAAACCGCCGTGTTAGCGAACTGCATTTGACTCAACCCGGAAAGGTACAAGTGGCAAGTTCGGTTGCTGCTTGGTTGCCCATTGACCAGTCGGACCTGGGGCTTCAAATTAAAAACCGTAGGCTCGATGAAAAACCGTACTGGCACATCGAACGCAGTCGGATTGGAAAATCTCGCAAGGTACCAGTCGAGCTGATCGTCAATGGAAAGGTCGCTGCCCAACAGGAGCTCCTTGCCGATGGTAACTGGCAGGATCTTCGCTGGGAAATCGACATTGACCGTTCAAGTTGGATTGCGATCAGAATATTCCCGTCGATGCACACCAATCCCATATTTGTGCATGTCGATAATAAGCCAATCTACGCGAGTAAGAAAAGCGCTCAGTGGTGCCGTGACGCGGTGGATGTATGTTGGGAGAAAAAACTTCCACAGATTCGCCCCGAGGAACGCGATGATGCGACGGCCGCTTACAACATAGCTCGCGCATATTACGATCAAGCGATCTCTCAGGCCCAGGATTAAAAAATGCTTTCCGAAGAGCGGCTTGACTCTCCTTGACACAATCGTCAGGTTTGGTTGATTCAGCCACGACCTCAAACACGGCTTAGCGTTCCGCTGGCTCCACCAAAACTGTCAGTCTCAACTCCAAGACGCTGCAAGACAGTAACGAATAATTGGGATAGAGGTAGTTCTTCTACCTCTACTTTCCCTTGCCAACCTGCATCGGTGTCAATCCCCGCGCCAGCTTGATTATCCTCATTCCCCTTACCGAACTTCAGATAACGACCATTGGTGAATCCCATATTTTTGCCCCCTGCCGAGATGATCGGGTAATTTCTCGACAGATGAAAGCTGCTCGAAGCGGAGCCGTGCATCGCAAAAGTATTATCGAGCATATTGCCTTGGCCGCTTGGCTCCTGTGTCTCCTTGAGCCTTTGAATGAATCTCGAAAACTCTTCGGCTTGATAACGGTTATAGGTTCCCAGGTTTTTCCATCCATCGGGTTGCTTAACAGCATGGGTGAGTCCGTGAGCAGGGCCTAGTCCTACCGCCAATGACAAAAGATCATGTGGTCCCTCACCATTCTCGCGACCTAATTGAAACGTCGCCACACGAGTCGAATCGCTAAGGAACGCCAAATAGATAAGCTCGTACATGGTTTGAAAATACAATCGCGCTTCTCTAGGCTCGGCATCGAGCGTTAGATACTTCGTGTCAACGGTTGGAAAAGGAGTGTCGATCCATTTCTGAGCTTTAGCCAGCTTGACCTCTGTATCTCTGACCGCATCCAAATACTGCTGTAGCGTTTGCTGATCATTGCTTGACAGCTCCCTTCCCAGGGCTCGCGTACTGGCGATGAGCAAATCCAAAGCACTTTTACTTCGAGCTAATCGAGCCGCAGCTTCCTTGCTCGTAGTAACAAAGAGCATGTCGAAAATCTCTTTCGGTTTGTTCATCGCAGGAATAGGTCTTCCTTCGATATTGAACGATTGAGTTTGGGCACCTCGCGGCCCTCCCACTCCACCATTGGTAGACATGACGAGCGATGCATGCCTAGTGAGCTCGCCGATGTGCATAGCGTAAACCTGGTCGACCGAGACTGAATTTTTGTAAGGGCCATTTCCGCCGATGACTGCGCCGGTGAGATACTGATCTGCGTTTGAGTGCCCATGTACATTTCTTGCTCCCGGATGCGAGAGCCCAGAGTAGATCGTGATGTCATCGCGAAACGGTTCAAGGACATCGAGTACTTTGGTCAGCTCGAAATCTCGCTCTCCCCCGCGCGGAAACCAACTCCAATCCTTCCATGCTGGATCGGATTTCAGAGGCAATCCGACGCCGTCGGGATGATAGACACTTACAAATCGACGTGGTGCAGCATTGGAAGCAACATCGTCAGCTGCAAACGTTTCAAGCCAAGGAAGCGAAAGTGCAATCCCTGTTCCTTGAAGGAATCGTCTTCGAGACCATTGAGGGGCTTTTCCGCTCATATGAATTCCGTTGGATTATCTGGATTGAAACAATTCGCTCGCCACAATGATTTGTATTAGATCTCGCATCCGATCCTCTCGCTTGCGCCATTGCACTGCAAGTTGATCAATTTGAGCGCGATCGGAGAAGGTCATCGGTCGTCCGAGACCATACGCCATCAGTTTATCCAGGATGGCTCTGCTGAGTTGATCTTGCCGATTGATTAACAAATATTCCTTGAGTCCATCGATTCCCGAAAGCTCCTCTTTGTTGTAAAGCAAAGAACTTGCGTCGACAGGCCGATCATTGATCACAGAACGGAACTTTCCCAAAGCATCGTAGTTCTCAAAAGCGATACCCCAAGGATCGATTTTAGCATGACACGACCTGCATGCAGCTTTGTTGCGATGGTCTGCAATTCGTTCCTTCAGAGTCATTTTCATGATTTCAGGATCAGTCAAATCCACCTCAGGTACGTTAGGTGGTGGAGGGGGAGGTGGATCCTGTAAGATTCTTTTAAGCATCCAGACTCCGCGTTTGAGAGGATGAGAATCCTTGCCATCGGAATTCATCGCAAGAAACGCAGCATGCGTTAGGATTCCTCCACGCTTTAGATCCGCACCGGTCTCGACTTTTCTGAAATAAGGACCGTATACATTCGGTATCCCGTAATGCTGGGCAAGAGTTTCGTTGATGACAACATAGTCCGAATGAACGAAATCCATCGCACTTGAATTACTACGCAAAACCTCTTCAAAAAAAGCAATGGGTTCCTCTCGCATCGATTCCCGCAGCATCGGGTCATCAATATGAGGAACACTCAACAGACCATCCGTGCCGAGCCATTGCTGAACGAAGTTCTCCGAAAACCTTTTGCTACGTGGATCTCTAAGCATTCGGTCAACTTGCGCGACCAGACTTTCTGGGTCGCTCAAGCGTCCTTGGGTTGCTAGATCGAAAAGGGTTGAGTCGGGTATGCTCGACCATAAAAAATAAGATAAACGGCTTGCCAACTCGAAATCGTCGATACGCGCACGAGTTGATGGACTCGCAGGCTCCTTATGCCGAACCGTAATGTAAAGGAATTCGGGGGAGGCTAACGCAGTGGCCAGTACCTCGATCATCGCAGCGTGAAAACTCGGCAGCTCAGTGCGATATTCTTTCAGCAATTCGACGTAGGGCTCAATTTCCTCTTTAGAAACGGGCCGACGCCATGCCTTTGTGAGGAATTTCGACAAAACTTCTCTCGCATATACGATCTCGTCATTTGCATTCGCTGACTGAAAGAAAATATCGGTATGAGATTTCGGTGGCCACTGATCAAAATAGGGAGCCGTGATCTCGATACGATCTATCAATAAACAAAGCGGCTCATCCTTTCCTTGAGCATTAGATACGTTACGAATGGAAAGGAATTCATCCCGTCTTGGAAATGTTGTAGAGAGTTTTCGAAAAGGGTTCCGCTGGATATCTTGCAACTGAATATCGAAGACAACTTCTTGCGGATTATCGGGTGAAGCGGTCACCGGAATATCCTTTTGGCTGATCACCTGCGAGAAATTTGCATCGTTACTTGTATGGGCACTAAAGATCAGTCGCAAACTTGCGTGCTGCTCGGGATTCGAATTGGATCTTGCGACACGGATACTAACTCGCATTGTCCCAGAATCAGGCAAAAAACGATCGAGATTCCATTTCGCTTCGTTAGAAGCGGGAAGAACCAAAACGACAGTGTCGAGCGGATGGTGCACCAACTCCGCAGACTTATCCCCGCTAGGGATGTTCTGAGAATCACTTGAGGCTGGATCAAGTGGTTTCAAGGATCCTTCCTGAAATCCAATCCCTTCCCCTGTTTGCTGATCGAGCAAAACACGCCCTACTCGCTTCCTTTCATAATCTTTATCATCGCGACCAAAAAACTCCTCCTTCTTCCGCTTCGGAGGTTTCTCGATTTGCTCAGACATCAGCGCGCGATAGCGAACTGCTTCGGGGCGGTCGCCCAGCACTATCGCTCGGTGCAGTGCATCCAAGCCGATCTCACGGTAAGTTTCGAACTGCATCGCTGACATTTGCAGCAGCGATGAATTGTTCTTGAATCCATCCTCAGAGGCTACCTCGGGAGGTAATCGATTGGAGACTGGAAGTGATACTCCTAACAGGTCTTCCAGCGAATACCGGAATTCATACTTGGTCAATCGACGAAAGGAAGAATGCTCACCACGGTTTCGATCCGCCCGAGAAGCTTTTGCCATTTCATCGCTAATCCAATCGATAATCCGCTCGCGATCTTCGTCTGTGAGTTGGCATTCAGAAGCATCTTCAGGTGGCATCGCAGAATTGCTGACAGCATTGTAAATCTCGCGCCATCGTTCCGTATCTTTTCCGTCAATTAAATCCGCCGAAAGTTGATCAACTCGAAGTCTTCCTTCCGTGCGACTTGGGCCATGGCATGGAAGACAGCTTCGAGAAAGTATCGGTTCGACTTGCTCCTGATACCCAAGCTCGTTGGATTTTACTTCCGCAGTGGCCTCAACCGCTTTATCGGATCGACTCAAGTAACGAGAATTCGTTCGACCAGCCTCGCGAGCATTCGAAAACCCGAGCAACTTAGAAATTGCCTGTGGTTCATCTGCGATTGATAGTTTGGCTGTTAACAGCAGAATGAGCGTCAAAAACAGGTATGTTCTCAAAAGAGTAAACCTCGAAATGGTCAATAATTTCAATCGCTCATTCAGCTTAATAACTTATCTCGTTGGCTTCGCAATTAGCTACATTGCTCACGTTGTAATAGAGGACGCTCTTAGGGCTTGTGTGGGACGCCCCATATTCTTTTAAACCATACTTCCAATCGAGAATCAACTTTTGCTTGTTGGATTCTACTTGATTGAATTTCAGCAGGCTACGCCGTCTCAGGACAAAATGCTCACGTTGACACTTTGGCTTCTTTGAGTATCGACGACTCGTTGCAAAATCAACCTGCCTAGCTTAGCTGTTGATTTCCTCAAATTGTCGCGTTTCTTTCGATTAATACCTATCGGCTTTGCAATGTTGTCCTAGCGTCCATCGAAGGGGGCTCTCGTAACGCAATGACCGAGAGAATCAGTTAGCAAGCGAACCATCAACACTAGGACCATACGATTTTTTCCAAGAACCGGATAGCCAGAAGATCGGCAGACGACGGCAAACGATAATTCGTGTGGAATGAATCTTAAGACGTTTCCTTGAATCGCGGGATTTATCACAAATATCCGAAAACTAAGGGGGCTTTTATGAAGCTTAATCGGTACGGACAAAGACAGAACCAATCGAACTTCTACCGCGATGAATTGCACTCGCCGGTGGAGCGAGAATTCCTTAGAGGTGCAGCATGCTGCTCGGAAGTTGCTTCATACAACCACAACCGCTATCGTGACGCCTAGAAGACAACCAGCCTGATTGGAAGGCTGCATTGCTTTATCTTCGATCAACGAAAAAGACATGGATTAGGGCATGAAATCTCATTTGATTTTCGCTTTTATTGCTTTGCTTTCGATGTCTCTGCTAAGAACTAACCCAACGCACGCAGCCGAAATGCCTAAGCCATTGAATCTGCTCCTTATTACTGCGGATGACATGAACGCTGATTCCGCTGGATGGAATGGATGCTCGCTGGGCGCGACTCCCAATTTAGACGAATTCGCAAAGACAGCGCATCGATTTGTTAACGGGCATGTTACCGTTCCGATCTGTCAGCCTGGGCGTTCCGCTTTGATGACAGGTCGAGTGCCACATCGAAATGGAGCTCTCGGATTCAATCCAATAAGTCGCGACGTTCCAACTCTTGTCGAAATACTCCGCGATCAAGGTTATTATACCGCTGCCATCGCGAAAGCCGTTCATATGGCTCCGCCTGACAAGTTTCCATGGCATGAAGTTGGTGGGCAAGCACTCGGTAAGCAACCAACAAACTTCGCCGAGTCGTTTCGTGGAATGCTCGAACATGCGGCGGAGAAACAAATGCCTTTCTTCATCAATGCTAACATCTGCGATCCTCATCGTCCCTTTATCAACGGAAACGGGAAGAAGCGAAATGATACCGAAGAACTTGATGGCGTGCGTATCTTTCAACCCGAGGAAATAACGGTTCCTGCTTTTCTAGAAGACATTCCAGCCGTTCGCACCGAGGTGGCACAGTATTATTCCAATGTGAGTCGGTTCGATGTCACATTTGGGTTACTAATGAAGGAGCTAACCGCAAAAGGGAGAGATTCCGATACCATCGTTGTTTTCATGTCGGATCATGGAATGTCATTTCCGTTTTCAAAAGCGACAGTTTACCGAAATGGAACCTGGTCGCCGATTCTCATACGGATTCCAGGAATAGGAAATCCTACTGAACACCCTGAATTCGTAAGCAGTGTCGATGCAATGCCGTCTATCCTGGAGTTGCTGGGTGTAGATCCGCCTGTTGGAATGGATGGTCGATCGTGGGTTCCGCTACTCAGAGGAGAGTCGCAGCCAGATCGCGATTTTGTAGTTACGCATGTAAATACAGTTAGCAGCAGCAAATCATTCGCACAAAGATGTATTCGAACCAAAGATCATTCTTTAATGTTTCATGCATGGGCTGGTAAGGATTCATTCCGCGTGGAGGCAATGAGTGGCCTTAGTTTCCCAGCGATGAACAAATCCGTAGACGAAAACATACGCGCAAGAGTTGCGCAATTAACTGACGGTGAAACATGGATGCTCTTCGATGTCAAAGCTGATCCTTCGGAGCGCAAAAACCTTGCACGTGATCCGAATTATGCTCAGGACTTTGATTCACTACTTCAGAAGCTTCTAAACCATATGAAGAAGACCGATGATCCTCTTTTGCCACAAATGGAGTCCGCCATTGCGGAGCTGTCACGATGATGGGTCAGCATACCTTTGCATACTTTATCGCAACGATGGCGCGTGGTGCGATCGCGATACTCACTTTTGATTGTAACCTTGAGGTTTCCATTGGTCTGCTACCCAAAATGTGATCCATATGATATGAGAGTCTAGAGCCTCAGATCGAGGCGAAAGGACTTTTTATGAGCAAGAAGCGAAGGCGTCATAGCCCGGAGCAGATCGTATCGAAACTTCGCGATGCGGATGTCATGCTGAATTCTGGCAAGGATTTGGCAGCGGTCCTGCAGAGCCTGGAGGTGTGTGAAGCTACTTATCATCGTTGGCGTAATCAGTTTGGCGGAATGAAGAGCGAAGAGGCCAAGCGTTTGCGCGAACTTGATATAGAGAATGCACGCTTAAAGCGATTGCTGGCCGAAGCCGAACTCGATAAGGCGATTCTCAAGGAAGCACTTCGGGGAAACGTCTAAGCCCGACACAGAAACGAGCAACGATCCAACGAGTTCAGCAGTCTTTTTCTGTTTCTGAGCGTCGGGCTTGCAAGGCACTTGACTTTTCAAGAAGTGGTATTCGTTATGAGCGTAAAGAGAAAGAGGACGAACCCAGGATACGTCGACGTATTCTGGAACTAGTTCGGCAGAGACCACGCTTTGGCTATCGTCGAATCACACATCTACTTCATCGCGAAGGATTTCGTATCAACGTGAAGCGGGTGTACCGTATATGGATAGACGAGGGCTTGAGAGTTCCGAGAAAAGTTCGGAAAAAACGGGCTTTGGGGCATGGTGGCAACGCTTGTCATGTGCGACGTGCCATGAGCACCAACGAGGTATGGTGTTGGGATTTTATCTACGATCGAACGGTCTATGGACAGTCGATCAAATGGCTTTCGATCGTCGATGAGTATACTCGCCGTTGTATTACGCTTGACGCTTCTCGGAGCATTCGTTCGGAGGATGTGATTAATCGACTCAGCGAATTGTTTTTGATGTATGGAGTTCCGAAGCATATTCGGAGTGATAACGGCCCGGAGTTTATCGCGAAGTCGATTCAGGACTGGGTCGCACGAATGTCAATTGGCACACTTTACGTAGAGCCAGAAAGTCCCTGGGAAAATGGATATGCAGAGAGTTTCCACAGTCGCCTGAGAGATGAACTGATGAATGTGACCGAGTTTGAGAGCTTGGCTCATGCCAGAGCTTGTGGAGTAACCTGGCGCGAGGATTACAACGACTACCGACCTCATAGCTCGCTAGGTGGTCTGACTCCAACGGAATTCGCATTTCGCTGTGCTGCTTCCGTTTCGGCTGCGCCTCCACTTCAGCAGCACAGCGAACCATTACTACTTACCCAAACATCACTCTCATAACACCTGGACAATATTCGGGGGCATCTCAATCCGTTCCAGACGCAATGAATCCTCTACACAAACTGCAGCAGATAACACGGCCAGACTGAAATATGCTTGCCAATCTATGTGTACATACCAGGTTTCATGACTTCTCATTAAGTGATCGCAAAAAACATCTCGCCGGATCACTCGAGGGTGTACTAGCTCGCACCTCTACACCTTTTGAAGGCAAATGAAGTCTGAAGAAATCACTTACCGCTAACCAACCTCACATTAATCTTCAATACCTAAGCCTCACGCAGCTACTTTGGTGCTTCTAGCTACGGCATCTACAACCTCTCTACCAATGACCTTAAACAAGAGACCGCTGAACCCGATAACTTACTAACTCCATAATGTTTTCAAAGGCATCATTTTAGGAGAGAACTCCATTGGAATTCTTACACGGCAACTCGTTATAAATTTTCCCCAATCGGTATATCGTTACCATGAGAGAATTGATAAATCCATTGACAAAAATCTTTACCCCATCCGAATTCGCAGCACCTCGCAGCGATCGGAACCAGTTAGAGTAACAATGCGGTAACTAGGAATCTTGTAGATGTCGAGTCGAAATCAGCTGTAGCCCCTCCCGCGATTGTCGCAATCGTCTAGCTTGTGATACAAATTAAGAGGAAACGATTATGCTGCGTTCATACTTGCTTGTATTCTTGGTAATCACGCTTGCTTGCTCCAATCTTTTTGCGGAAGACTATTTGATACGAATCGAAACTATTGGGTTTCGCGATAAACAAGTCAGCAGAAAGCAACCAGTTCCGAAAACTCTCGAGAGCATCGAAGTCGTTGCCCGCGTCAACCAATCCTTTCATGCAACCTCTACCTTTGGTGATCAGAAAATATCCATTTCCGGCAAGTTGGAGCAAGAAACAAATGGTGACTTTTGCATTCGAATAAACTTCAGCTCAATCGAGGAATCACAAATCGTGATTCCTGGCTTGGATGGGCAAAAGCTTCCTATCAGTTCCTCAGGTGTTAAAACGAAAACAAGATTCAAACTAAACACTCCCACATCGCTAGGCGGTATTAACTCAACTTCCACCGAGGGTGGCAAAGAAACAAGCACAAGTACGCAAAGTATCCTGACAGTAGTGAAGTATGCCCCGGAAGACGACTAACTGAATTAGAAGCAACGAGCGATTCTTTCCCTTCCTTTTTTTCATATTCGCTCCTGCAGATTCATCTTCGCAATACGCATTATTTTCAGTAGTGCAAGAACAAAATTCCTGTCTATCCTTATTCCTCGACCAGTGCCTTCGTTGAGTCATCGAGCTTTTTCCCGATTGACCCTGTCGTACTGTATCGATTGTGTTGCGAGAGATGATCTTAGCTCGCCGAAGCGACCAGAGCATAAGTCCAACGGTCTTCACAATCCTTGCTAGTTGTGTTGGATTTCCTCAGCGTAGGTAAGATGAGTGGATAGCGGATCGCAGCGTTGTATCTCGCATCGCGAATACCTCTTCGATTTTTGTTATCGAGTCTCAAAACTGAATAGAAATCTCTGATTGCGTTTTCTTCCGCTTTGCCGTGATTTGCTAATGTGGAAGTGAGAGTATTCGGAATAAACATCAAAGACAGAATACGATGTTTGCGATAGCCCAATACTGGCGGACTCCTGTTTTCGACTTATACGGCTAGAGCCTCAGTGTGATTCTTTTCAAATTGATTCGGCGTTTGGTACTCCAACG
>Ga0315900_10002785_pt1 | contig 26242 bp, 26 predicted proteins | sample LakEriMetagenome_FD_203521 | JGI IMG/M metagenome (GOLD analysis project Ga0315900, IMG submission 203521) | Freshwater fungal communities from buoy surface, Lake Erie, Ohio, United States - Buoy 12 MA114 | ecosystem: Environmental > Aquatic > Freshwater > Lake > Lake biofilm | place: USA: Lake...
CATAGGCAAAAGCCCCTGCGTGGGCTAAGAGGGTTAGAGCGAGTAGTGAGTTAGGTGCTAATTGCGGTAAATGGCTATCGAAACCGCGACGTATTGAGAAATCCAGGCGGCTAAAACAAAGATGTGAAAGAGCTCGTGAAAACCAAAATACTTTGCAAATCGGCCAGGTTTTTTCAATGCATAAAAAATGGTTCCAACTGAGTAGAAGAGTCCGCCGAGAATAATTGGAAGCAGAACCCACAGTCCGCCTTCTCTGTACAACTGTGGTGTGTAAATAATGGCCACCCAGCCAAGTAACAAATAATTAGCAACGTATAGCCAACGCGGTGCGCCAACCCAAAATACGCGAAGAGCAACCCCAATAAATGCACCGATCCACACAACGAGAAGAAGTGTTAGACGATCGCGACCTTCAAGTAACGCAACTGCAAATGGAGTGTACGAACCAGCAATAAGTAAGTTGATGTTGGCATGGTCCCAACGCCGCCACATTTTTTTCTTTACAGGAGACCATGGAACACGATGATAAATTGCTGAAACACTAAAGAGCATGATCGCTGTAATTGAATACAGTGCTACAGCAAACTTAAGTGAAGAATTGCTGAGAATGAATAGAACCAGGGAAGCAATGATTACTACAGGTGTAGCGCCAAGGTGAAACCACCCTCGAAGCTTTGGTGGCGCTGGCACCTGCGTAGTCATGAGATAAGACTATGCCCATCACAATTATTTAGAAGCTGTAAACCCATCTTCTAAATCAGCCTTAATATCTTCGATATTTTCAAGACCTAGGCTTAAGCGGACCAGACCTGGTGTTACGCCAGCAGCTAGTTGCTCTTCTGGACTCAATTGAGAGTGAGTAGTTGTTGCTGGATGGATGACCAGCGAACGAACATCTCCAATGTTTGCAACATGGCTAAAGAGTTTGAGTGATTCCACAAACTTCTTTCCTGCTTCTACGCCACCTTTGAGCTCAAAGGAAAGTACCGCTCCAGATCCTTTAGGTGCGTACTTCTTTGCCAACTTGTTCCAAGGAGAGTTAGAAAGAGATGCGTAATTAACTTTCTCAACACTTGGATGCTTTGAAAGCCATTCTGCAACGGCTTTTGCATTCTCTAGATGTCGTTCAATACGAAGACTTAATGTTTCTAAACCTTGCGCAAGTAACCACGCATTAAATGGAGCAACAGCAGCTCCAATGTCACGCAGCAATTGCAAACGAATTTTGAAAATATAAGCAAGGTTTGCACCAAATGCAGAACCAACTCCGAGAGCTTGAGCAAAGACAAGTCCGTGGTAACTTGGATCTGGCTCATTAAATCCCTTAAATTTTGCAGGATACTTTGCGTAATCAAAGTTGCCAGAATCAATAATTGCTCCAACAACCGCGTTGCCGTGACCAGATAAGAACTTGGTTGCAGAGTGAATAACAACATCTGCACCATATTCGATTGGCTTGATTACGTAAGGTGTTGCAACTGTGTTATCCACAATTAGTGGAACGCCAACTTCGTGAGCAATCTTAGCTACACCCTCGATATCTAGAATGTCATTTTTAGGATTAGCAATTGTCTCGCCAAAGAAAGCCTTTGTATTTGGTCGCACAGCTTTGCGCCAAGAATCGAGATCATCTGGATCCTCAACAAAAGTTACTTCTACTCCAAATTTTGGGAGCGTATAGTGAAATAGATTGTAAGTTCCGCCGTACAAACTTGGACTTGAAACAATGTGATCGCCTGCTTCTGCGACGTTGAGAACCGCATACGTTGTTGCTGCAGATCCAGATGCCACGAGAAGCGCAGCCACACCACCTTCAAGAGCCGCCAGACGTTGTTCAACAGCATCCTGAGTTGGATTCATGATGCGCGTATAAATATTTCCAAGCTCTGCTAATCCAAAAAGATTTGCTGCATGTTGGGTATCTCTAAATTGATACGCAGTTGTTTGATACAAAGGAAGTGCACGTGCACCAGTTGTTGGGTCAGGTGTCTGACCAGCGTGAATTTGTAATGTTTCAAAAGACCACTTCTTATCTGACATTAGGTGCTACCTCCTTGATGTAATTGAGCGATTTACTCAGGGAGAGAAAGTAACAAAAAGTTCAGAATTGTTCTCACGAGTGATTAGTTCTTGCAAGCAACTTGCACGACGAAGATGTAATCGTGATGGTGCGGGAGGCGGGACTTGAACCCGCACGTCCGAAGACACAGGTTCCTAAGACCTGCGTGTCTGCCATTTCACCACTCCCGCAAAAGAGTGTCACTGGATCGTTATACAAATCCCGTGGAATTAAGCCCAAGGTTAGAGGCTAGTTCGTCATGTTGCCAAAACGGCTACATTCTCGCGAAGGAATTGAGCATCTCGTGCGATGGAAAAACCAGCTGATTTGATATCAACGCCAGAGTGCAGGTGCTGCGAGTAACCTTTGGCAGATGAGCAGTACAGAAATCTCCCTTTCGGAGCAGATTTCTGCCCATATCCGTGCTGCAATTCTGACCGCTGTTTCATCTGGGCAATTACCTAAAGAGATTAGTGCTCTTCTTCCAGAGACGATTGCACTTGAGCGCCCAAAGAATCGCGATCATGGAGATTATGCAACTTCGATTGCATTGCAGATAGCTAAACCATCAGGAAAAAATCCTCGCGATGTCGCAATAATTTTGCAATCTAATTTGGCAGTGATACCTGAAATTTCAAAAGTAGATATTGCAGGACCAGGATTTCTCAACATAACGCTCAATCGAGCGAGTCAAGCCGAACTTGTTCGCACAATTTTAAACGCACAATCCACATATGGGCAGAGTGCTGGACTTAAGGGCGTGCGGATTAATCTCGAATTTATTAGCGCAAACCCAACAGGGCCACTTCATCTCGGTCACACACGATGGGCAGCAGTTGGTGATGCACTTGGCCGAGTGTTAAGCGCTGCAGGAGCAGAAGTTGTTCGCGAATTTTATATAAATGACCGTGGCAACCAAATGGATTTATTTGGCATCTCACTAGAAGCCGCAGCACTTGGAAAACCAATTCCGGAAGATGGCTATCAAGGTCAATATATTGCCGATATTGCGGCATCGCTTGTCGCACAAGATTCAAAGCTGATTTCACTGCCCGAACCAGAACGTGTCCATGAATTTCGTGAACGCGGATATGCATGGCAACTCGGAGACCAAAAACGAGTACTCGATAACTTTGAAACTCACTTCGATGTCTGGTTCTCAGAGCGCTCGCTGCACGAGGGCGGATCTGTAGAAGTAGCAATGGTGAAGCTACGCAAGCAAGGACATGTCTTTGAAGATGAAGGCGCAACCTGGTTGCGTACAACTGACTTTGGTGATGACAAAGATCGCGTTCTCACTAAAGCAAATGGTGATTTAACGTACTTCGCATCTGATACTGCTTATTACATTAACAAGCGAGATCGTGGATTTGATATCTGTATCTATATGTTGGGAGCAGATCACCACGGTTATGTCGGGCGTTTAAAGGCCACGGCGGCTTGTGCTGGCGATGATCCTGAATACAACATCCATGTACTCATTGGACAACTTGTAAAAATTATTGAAGGCGGAGAAGAAGTCAAGCTTTCTAAGCGCGCCGGAACGATTATTACTCTCGAAGAACTTGTTGAAAAAGTTGGCGTCGATGCCGCACGCTATACATTGATTCGATATCCGGTGGATACGCCAATGATTTTAGATGTTGATGTATTGAAGCGAAATACAAATGAAAATCCGGTGTACTACGTTCAATATGCACATGCACGTATTGCCGGTGTTCTGCGAAATGCCCAAGAACTCAAGATTCCAGTGGGACTAGAAAACTTTGATCCATCCCAGCTAACTCATGACCGTGAGAACGAATTACTTGGAGCACTTGCTGAATTTCCAAAGATTGTTGCAGGGGCGGCAGAAATGAGAGAGCCTCACAGAGTTGCTCGCTACCTCGAAGAACTTGCTGGCGTGTATCACGGCTTCTATGCGGATTGTCGCGTTCTACCTCTTGGCGACGAATCTGTATCTGCAATTCATAGTGCTCGTGCAAATTTATGCGCGGCAACCAAGCAAGTTATTCGAAATGGTTTAGATTTACTTGGCGTGAGCGCACCGGAGAAAATGTAATGAGCAAAAATCTTCAATCTTTGTGGTCAAAAAATGTCGCAATCAAAGATGGCGAACTTCACTGCGCTGGCATTTCAGCTACTGCATTGGCTGCTGAGTTTAAGACACCTACTTTTTTCTTAGACGAAGATGATTTTCGTTCACGAGCCTTGACCTGGAACTCCGAACTCTCCAAAGCATTTGGACCACAAGCAGGTCGCGTTTACTACGCTGCAAAAGCATTTATTTGCGTCGAAGTTGCACGATGGATTGCTGACATGGGTATTGGAATTGATGTGTGTACTGGGGGAGAACTCGCTGTTGCACTAAAAGGTGGCATCAAGCCTGAAAACATTGAGCTACATGGAAATAACAAATCGTTAGAAGAGATAGAACAAGCAGTTTCTGCCGGAGTCGGCATCATTGTTATCGACTCACTCTTTGAAATAGAGCGAGTTGCTGCGATTGCGCAATCAGCTGGAAAAGTGCAAAAAGTTTTACTCCGCTTAACTGCTGGCGTCGAAGCACACACACATGAGTCAATTGCCACAGCACACGAGGACGTAAAGTTTGGGTTTTCAATTGCAAGTGGGGCGGCATGGCAAGCAGTTATCCAAACCAAAAAGTATTCATCTCTTGAATTGCGTGGATTTCATTCACATATTGGTTCGCAGATATTTGAAACAGAACCATTTGGTCTTGCTGCAGATCGACTCATAGAACTCTTAGCAAAATTCAATGCAGAGTTCGGAGAACAATTACCCGAACTCGATCTTGGTGGAGGTTATGGAATTGCGTATCTAGAGGATGAAGCCGAAATTCAAGCATCAGATGTGCTTAAGACTTTGGCAACCGTAGTCAAGCAATCCTGTGCCAAGCACTCACTTGATGTACCAAAGATTTCAATCGAACCAGGTCGCACAATTGTTGGGCCAACAATGTTTACTCTCTACACAGTGGGCACAACTAAAGTTGTGACTTTAGATAATGGCTCAACTCGAAATTATGTTTCAGTCGATGGCGGTATGAGCGATAACTTGCGCACTGCTCTATACGGCGCCGAATACACCGCAATTATTGCTAATCGCCAATCTTCATCTAAGAAAACTGCAACACGTATCGTAGGAAAACACTGCGAAACAGGAGACATCATTATTAAGGACATAGATATGCCTGCAGATATCGCCCCGGGGGATTTACTTGCTACTCCAGCAACAGGTGCATATGGACGCAGCATGGCCACGAATTACAACCACATCACGCGCCCACCTGTTGTGGCCATAAAAGATGCAAAAGCACGAGTAATCCTGCGCCGTGAGAGCATTGAAGATCTCCTGCGCCTAGATATTTAACGCGCATCTGCTCATCTGTGAAAGAATAAGCACATGGGTGCGCAAAAAAATATCCACATTGGCATGCTTGGCTGCGGAGTTGTCGGCAGCCAAGTTGCAGCGCTGCTCGAAAAAAATAATGCTGAACTCTCTACTCGTGCGGGTGCGACATTAGTTTTGAAGAAGATTGCGGTTCGCGATGCTAAAGCAGCTCGCGAAGGAGTTAATCCAGCGTTATTTACAACTGATGCACAATCAATTATTAATGATCCTGATATCGACATCATTATTGAAGTCATGGGCGGAATTGATCCTGCTCGCGAGCTAATTCTCTCTGCAATTAATAGTGGTAAATCTGTCGTAACAGCCAATAAGGCTCTACTTGCAACACATGGCGCCGACCTATTTACTGCTGCAGATAAAAAAGGCGTAGATCTTTATTACGAAGCAGCCGTAGCCGGTGCGATTCCGATTATTCGCCCAATGCGCGAATCTCTTGTTGGTGATCAAATTACTCGCGTAATGGGAATAGTAAATGGCACAACCAACTACATCCTGACAAAAATGGATGAAGAAGGCCGCGCATTCGCAGATGTTCTCAAAGAAGCGCAGAACCTTGGATATGCCGAAGCTGATCCAACTGCAGACATCGAAGGAATCGATGCTGCATCAAAAGCTGCAATCATCGCGGGACTTGCGTTTCACTCACGAGTGACTGTGGACGATGTTTATCGTGAAGGAATTTCGTCAATTACTGCAGATGATGTAGCAGTGGCAAAAACAATGAACCACGTCATTAAGTTATTAGCGATTGCCGAATTGACTTCAGATGATCGAATTTCGGTACGAGTTCATCCGACTTTGATTCCGCGCAGTCATCCACTTGCTGCAGTTCGAGATGCGTTTAATGCTGTGTTTGTCGAAGCAAAGTCAGCCGGACAACTTATGTTTTATGGTCGTGGTGCAGGAGGCGCTCCAACTGCGAGTGCAATTTTGGGCGACCTAGTTGCAGTTGCTCGACATAAAGTCGGTGATTCAATCGGTCCACGTGAAAGTGATTATGCAGATCGTGCAATCGCACCAATTAGTGACACAAAAACACAATTTCTTATTCGTTTAAATGTCGCTGACAAACCAGGTGTTTTAGCTGCAATCGCGCAGACTTTTGCAACAGAAGGCGTATCCATTCAAACTGTTCGCCAATCTGGCCGAGGCAATGATGCCGAACTGATCGTTGTCAGCCATGGCGCAACAGAAGCCGCGCTTAGTGCCACTGTTAGTGCTCTTTCTAAAATGGAAATTGTTTCTAAAGTTGAAAGTGTTCTTCGAGTGCTTGGAAGTCAAGGCTGATGTCAATATTTTCACGTAGACCAGGAGCGCATCAATGGCGCGGTGTTATTAATGAATATCGTCACCGCTTGCCAGTTTCCGAACAGACTCCAGTCGTAACACTTAATGAGGGTGGAACACCACTTATTTTTGCTTGCTATCTCTCTGAGTTATTAAAAAACAATGTGTGGATTAAATATGAAGGCTTAAATCCAACTGGATCTTTTAAAGATCGCGGTATGACTATGGCTATTTCGAAAGCAGCCGAAGATGGTTCCAAAGCAGTTATTTGTGCATCCACTGGAAATACTTCGGCATCTGCTGCTGCATATGCAGTTAAAGCTGGAATGGTCCCTGCAGTTCTTATTCCTAAAGGAAAGATTGCACTTGGAAAACTCGCACAAGCCGTGGCCCATGGCTCAAAAATCTTGCAAGTAAATGGAAACTTTGATGACTGCCTCACTTTGGCACGAGAGTTATCTGAAAATTTCCCAGTTGCACTCGTTAACTCTGTTAATCCGTATCGCATCGAAGGACAGAAGACAGCATCCTTTGAAGTTGTCGATGCACTCGGTGATGCACCAGATATTCACGCGTTGCCAGTTGGAAACGCAGGAAATATCACTGCATATTGGAAGGGCTACAAGGAATACCGTTCTGATCGCATGAGCACACAGTTACCAGCAATGTGGGGATTTCAAGCAGCCGGTTCTGCACCAATTGTTAAAGGAAAGATTGTTAAGAACCCAGACACGATTGCAACAGCAATTCGAATTGGTAATCCAGCATCGTGGCAGCAAGCCTTAGACGCACGTGATTCATCGGGTGGATTAATTGATGCCGTAACAGATAAAGAAATCCTTGCCGCGTATCACCTCATTGCATCAAAAGAAGGCGTCTTCGTAGAACCATCTTCAGCTGCTGGTTTAGCTGGATTAATTAAGTATCACAAGGCAGGAAAGCTGCCGAAGAATAAAACGATTGTTATTACTGTGACAGGTCACGGATTAAAAGATATTCCGTGGGCTCTTGAAGGCGCCAAGAAACCAACTGTTGTGCCAGTGAGCGTTAAGGCTGCAGCAAAAGCGTTAGGCCTATCAGAAAATGGCTAAACCAACTTTTAGAGCAAACGCTGTACAAATTCAGATACCAGCGACAAGTGCGAATCTTGGTCCTGGCTTTGATTCACTTGGTTTAGCACTCGGAATGCACGATCGATACGTAGCGCAAATTCTTGATGACCCAGGTTTAGATATTGATATTTCTGGAGAAGGTGCAGATGTTCTGCCCCGAACAGAAAAGAACTTGCTCGTCAAGGCTATGTACAGAGGATTTAAATTCTTAGGTGGCGAACCAAAGGGTGTTGCTGTTCGCGCGCTTAATGTGATTCCACATGGTCGCGGTCTTGGATCATCTGCCAGTGCAATCGTTGGTGGATTGATGTTGGCTCGTTCTCTTGTTTTAACTGGTGATGACAAGATGAGTAATGAAGATTTACTAAACCTTGCAACAGAGATGGAAGGCCATCCAGATAATGTTGCAGCAGCAATCTTTGGAAATGCCACAATTGCATGGAGTGAAGATCAACGAGGAAAGAACGTTGCACGCGCGGTGCAAATTCATGTAGACCCACGCATTAGTGCGATTGCATTTATTCCAGAAGGTGCAGTGGCAACATCAAAGGCCCGCAAACTCTTGCCAGAAAATATCCCCCACGCAGATGCTGCAGCAAATACAACTCGGGGTGAATTACTAATCTATGCACTCACTTCACGACCTGATTTGTTGCTAATAGCCACTGAGGATTTTCTTCATCAAAAGTATCGTCAAGAAGCTATGCCAAAATCTTTTGCTCTACTAAATAAATTGCGCGCCGCCGGAGTTGCAGCTTTTATTTCAGGTGCGGGCCCAACTGTCTTAGCTCTTCACACTGGAGACGCCAATGAAATTACTGAATTACAGCGCGCAGCTGGCTCAGCATTTGAGGTCAAGGCACTAAGTATTTGCACTACTGGAGCGGGAATAGTCGCCTAATTTCGAATTTGTAGGAGTTGGCGCCTCGGTGCTACCCTTATGGCATCTGATCAGCCGGCTCTAGTTAATCGGTGCAAGATTTTTCAGATAAATAAATTACTCGCTCCTTTTGGGCAATCCTTAAGGCCATTACTGAAATGAAAACAATGACAGAAAAAGAACCAATACGTTCAGATAGCCCCGAGTTAAATGCAATGTCTCTTCCGAAACTCAAGGAAGTAGCTTCGCAACTCGGTATTGAAGGGGCTCCCAAGCTAAAGAAAGATGCTCTCGTTCAGGCAATTGCTGATTTACAAGCAGCCAACAGAGAAGCCGCCAAAGCAGAACGTGAAGCTCGTCGCGAAGCGCGCAACAATAAAAATAAAAAAGATGCGCCACGTGACTCAGATTCCAATAATGATTCAGATTCCGATGGTGATTCACAAGGCAACCGCGGTGATCGTTTCGATCGCAATGATCGTGGTCGCGGACGTGATCGTGGTCGCGGACGTGATCGCAATCGCGACCGTGGAAACCGTGAAGAACGCGAGCCAGTACTTTCAGAAGATGATGTATTGCTCCCAGTTGGCGGTCTTCTAGACATTCTTGAGAGCTATGCATTTATTCGCACAGGTGGATATTTGCCAGGACCAAACGATGTGTACGTATCGCTTCAACAAGTTCGTAAGTACGGACTTCGTAAGGGCGATGTTGTAACAGGTCAAGTACGCCAACCAGCCGAAGGCGAACGCCGCGAAAAGTTCAATGCTCTAATTGTTTTGGACACAGTTAATGGTTCAACTCCTGATGAATCACGCAATCGCGTTGAGTTCAACAAGTTAGTTCCTTTGTATCCACAAGAGCGTCTGCGCCTTGAAACTGAACCAAATATTTTGACAACTCGTGTTATTGACTTGATTTCACCAATTGGTAAAGGTCAACGCGGTCTTATTGTTTCTCCACCAAAAGCTGGAAAGACAATGGTTTTGCAATCAATTGCAAACGCGATTACAACCAATAACCCAGAGTGTCACTTGATGGTTGTTCTAGTCGATGAGCGCCCAGAAGAAGTTACAGATATGCAACGCTCTGTTAAGGGTGAAGTTATTGCTTCTACATTTGATCGCCCAGCGGATGACCACACAACTGTTGCTGAATTAGCTATTGAGCGTGCAAAGCGTCTCGTAGAACTCGGTCACGACGTTGTTGTTCTTCTTGACTCGATTACACGTCTTGGTCGTGCGTACAACATTGCTGCTCCTGCATCAGGTCGAATTCTTTCTGGTGGTGTTGATTCTGCAGCGTTGTATCCACCAAAGAAGTTCTTCGGTGCAGCACGTAACATCGAAGATGGTGGTTCACTCACAATTCTTGCAACCGCACTTGTTGATACTGGCTCTCGTATGGATGAAGTTATCTTCGAAGAGTTCAAGGGAACCGGAAACATGGAACTTATTCTTGATCGCCGCATGGCAGATAAGAGAATTTTCCCAGCCGTGAACGTAGTTGCATCTGGTACTCGTAAGGAAGAAATTCTTATGGGAACAGAAGAACTCAATATTGTTTGGAAGCTGCGACGTGTATTGCACGCTCTCGAACCACAACAAGCACTCGAACTTCTTCTTGAAAAGATGAAGGGCACTAAGTCCAACGTTGAATTCTTGATGCAGATCCAGAAGACAACTGTCGGACCGGGTTCTGAAGGATAAGTTCACGCTCAAATTTTTAAATACCCACCCAATGGGGTTAACCTTTAGCCCTATTAACCGCCCGACTGGTTCACGTGGAAATCACGACCCAGTCACGAAATAAGGAAATGAAATGAAGTCAGAGATCCATCCAGAGTACAAAGAGACACAAGTAACTTGTGGTTGCGGTGAAAAGTTTGTTACCCGCTCAACAGTTACTAGCGGTTCAATTTATGTTGAAGTCTGTTCAGTTTGCCACCCTTTCTACACAGGCAAGCAGCGCATTCTTGATACTGGTGGACGCGTAGCGAAGTTCGAAGAGCGCTTCGGTAAAAAATAGCTTTCTAAAGAGACCGCATTCACTACATCCGTAGTGGTTGCGGTCTTTTGCTTTTCATTTAATTTAAGAACAAACGAGTATTGAGATTAAAAAGAAAGGAGAAGTCAGATGGCAAATGATCGTTTTGCATCAGCACATGAAATGGTTCGCGAATACGCAGAACTCGAAGCTGCAATGGCTGATCCTTCTATTCACGATGACCAAGGTAAGGCTCGTCAGTTAGGTCGTCGTTATGCCCAACTCGGTCCAGTCGTTGCTGGATTTAAAGAGTGGAAGAGTGCGGACGAAGATTTAACTGCAGCCAAAGAGCTCGCGGCAACGGATCCTGACTTTGCATCTGAAATACCAGCACTCGAAGAAACGGTGCACAAGGCTGCTGAGAAACTTGAAGAGTTATTGCTGCCGCGTGATCCAAACGATGATCGCGATGTGATTCTTGAAGTAAAAGCAGGAGCAGGTGGAGATGAATCCGCACTCTTTGCCGGAGATTTGCTACGCATGTATATGCGTTATGCGGAAAAAAGAAATTGGAAAGTGGAAATTCTTGATGCCACTGAAAGTGAAATGGGTGGTTACAAAGATATTTCTGTTGCCGTTAAATCAAAGGGCACAGCAGCACCAGGTGAATCACCTTACGCACGTTTGAAATTTGAAGGTGGAGTACACCGCGTACAACGCGTTCCAGAAACTGAAAGCCAAGGCCGTATTCACACATCAGCAGCGGGTGTTCTTATCCTGCCCGAAGCGGAAGAAATCGATGTTGAATTGAACATGAATGATGTTCGTGTGGATGTTTATCGCTCATCAGGTCCTGGCGGACAAAGTGTTAATACAACTGACTCTGCAGTTCGACTTACACACGTACCAACCGGAATTGTTGTCTCTTGCCAGAATGAAAAGAGCCAATTACAAAACAAGGAGTCAGCACTTCGAATCTTGCGCGCACGTTTATTAGCCGATGCTCAGGAAAAAGCAGATGCCGCAGCTTCGGCTGAACGTAAGAATCAGGTGCGAACAGTTGATCGCTCAGAACGCATCAGAACCTATAACTTTCCAGAGAATCGCTTGAGTGATCATCGCGTTAATTACAAATCAAATAATTTAGATTCAGTTTTAAATGGCGAACTCGATGATGTTATTCAATCCCTCCTTGATGCTGATAAAGCAGCAAAGTTAGCCTCAACGGAGTAAGTACGAAGATGAACGTGCGTGAGATTCTAAAGGATGCAAAAGAACAGCTAGCCCTTTCAGAAATTGACAGCGTTGATGCAGAGATTTTGTTGGCACATGTACTTGGTATTTCACGGATGGATTTACATAACCCACTGGTGCTCGAGCGCACGTTGGAGGCAATCGATGACAAAAATGTTTTGCTAGAAACTTTTCACAATCTTTTGGCTCGAAGAATTCTTCACGAACCGTTGCAATACATCACAGGAAACGCTTACTTTCGAAATCTTGAGTTAAAGGTTGGTCCAGGAGTTTTGGTTCCAAGGCCTGAAAGCGAGTTACTAGTTGGCGCAGTTTTAACGCACATAGCCAATCTGCCGACACCAGTCAGCGTTATTGATCTTGGATCTGGTTCAGGTGCTCTTGCCCTTGCTATTGCAACAGAGGCAGCAAATAGTCGAGTGATTGCTGTTGAAAAAAGTGATGAAGCACTTGTGTGGTTGAAAAAGAATGTAGAAGCGATTGTTGAAGATTTAAGAATTGTTCATAGCGATGTTAAAGATGCTCTTCTTGGAATTAAGTGCGATGTTGTTATTGCTAATCCTCCATACATCGAAACCGAGTCAGATTTACCTAGAGATGTTGTAGAACACGAGCCAGCAATCGCGCTCTTTGGTGGAAAAGATGGAATGGATGCACCCCGAGAATTTATCTCTGCAGCTTCTCGATTATTAAAACCTGGTGGCTTATTGGCCATCGAACATAATGAGGTTCAGGGAACATTAATCGCTAATGAACTCGCGAGAGATTTTGATGAGATACGGTTGCACGAAGATTTAGTTGGTCGTCCACGTTGGACTAGTGCGATTCGGAAAAACACATGAGTAATCCAGTTGAGAGAATAGACATCACTAGCGGTAATCGTGAAGAGCACTTAGCACGCGGACTTAAAGCAATACGTGATGGATATGTGATTGTTGTGCCACTAGAACATGGTTATGTGTATGCATGTGATGCATTTAGTCATTTTGCAGTTCGTGCGATGCACGTACTTCGCGGCGATGCACTTGGAGTGCTCTCACAAGTAATTATTCCTAATGCAAAAACGGCGCAAGGTTTATCTCGCAGCATCCGTTCAGACGTTCAAGAGATCTTGGATGCATTTTGGCCTGGATTGCTCAGCGTGAATCTGAAACCGCAAGTTGGTTTGGCCTGGGATTTAGGAGATGGACAAAGATTAGATCTCATAAGTTTGCGAATGCCACAAGAAGGATTTGTTTTGGAGTTAATGCAAAAGAGTGGACCACTGGCAATTGCTTCGATTACAAATAATGGTTTGCCCACTTTGCTTGATGTCGAGAGATTTGAAAATCCTGGTGTGGAAGTAATTTTTGATGGTGGCCATCTTCCAGCTGGCCCTCGCACGACGGTCATCAAGGTTTCAGATGATGGAATAGAACTCACCCGAGAAGGCGCAATCTCGCGTGAATCTCTCCAAAAAGTATCCCCTGACAATTTCGGTGCAACGGATTAGAATCTGCAAATGACGAAAGATATTTTTTACGGACCAGACTTTGATTTGTTGAGCAAGCAAGATCCTGAGATCTCTGCAGTATTGCTCTCTGAACTCAAGCGCCAACAAACAAACTTGCAGTTAATTGCCAGCGAAAACTTCACATCGCGCGCGGTACTTGCAGCGTTAGGTTCAACTCTTTCAAACAAGTACGCCGAGGGTTATCCAGGTAAGCGTTACTACGGCGGTTGCGAAGAAGTCGATAAGGCCGAGTACCTAGCAATCGAACGTGCAAAGTCTCTCTTTGGCGCGGATCATGCGAATGTTCAACCACACTCAGGTGCAAGTGCAAACATTGCTGTGTATCAAGCGTTCACAAAACCTGGTGACACAATCCTTGCAATGTCACTTCCACACGGAGGTCACCTCACACATGGTTCTCCTGTTAACTTTTCTGGAAAGTGGTTTAACGTCGTTTCATACGGCGTTCGCCAAGATACCGAACTCATTGATTATGACGAATTACGCGATTTAGCTATTGCAAATAAACCAAAGATGATTTGCTCTGGTGCTACCGCATATCCAAGTCTTGTTGATTTTGAAAAGGTGCGCGCCATCTGTGATGAAGTTGGCGCAATCATGTGGGTTGATGCCGCACACTTCATTGGATTAGTTGCCGGAAAAGCGATCCCATCGCCAGTGCCATATGCAGATGTTGTTTCATTTACAACACATAAAGTTCTACGTGGACCACGCGGTGGAATGATTCTTGCAAAAGAAGCACACGCAGCTGCAATTGATAAAGCAGTATTTCCTGGAATGCAAGGCGGACCGATTATGTCTGCAGTTGCTGGAAAGGCGATTGCGCTTAAAGAGTGTGCAACTCCTGAGTATCAAAAGTATTCAAAAGATGTAATTACTAATGCACAAGCTCTATGTACAGCCCTTGAAGGCGAAGGAATGCGCGCTGTATCTGGTGGAACACAAACCCACCTTGCTCTCATTGATATTCGCGGAACAGGCGTAACTGGAAAAGTTGCCGATGAACGTTGCGGTAATGCGGGCATCGTTCTAAATAAGAACTCAATTCCTTTTGATCCAGAGAAGCCAGGTATCACAAGTGGTATTCGCGTGGGAACTCCTGCAACAACGACTCAAGGTATGGGTGTTCCAGAAATGAAGACCATTGCATCTTTGATTTCTCGCGCCATTCGTAGCGAAGATCCAAGCGTTTTGGGTGGAATTAAGAATGAAGTTCACGCGTTAACTTCGAAATTCCCAATTTATAACGCATAGACTTACTCCATGCGTGAGTACATGTTCACATTGCTGCTTTCTGCAGCGCTGTGTTATTTGATTACGCCATTCATCCGAACACTCGCAACAAAATTTGGCGCAGTCGCCGCTGTACGCAGTCGAGATGTTCATACCTCACCAACACCACGGTGGGGTGGCGTTGCGATGTGGGCGGCAATGGCCATCACTTTTCTCATCGTTCAACATCTTGCACTTGTTGGAAAATCCTTTGGCCATGAAGCCCAAGGAATTTTCCTTGCCGGAACTTTTCTCGTTTTACTTGGCATGGCAGATGATCGCTACCAATTAGATGCCCTAACCAAATTAGCGGGACAAGCACTTGCTGCAGGAATTCTGCTTGTGTACGGCATCCAAATTTTGTGGTTACCGATTAATGGTGTGATAACTCTGCCTCCAAGCATCGGACAACTTGTTACGGTCTTAATTGTTTTGGTGACCATTAATGCCGTTAACTTTATTGATGGCCTAGATGGTTTAGCTGCGGGCATCGTTGCAATAGCAGGAGCCGCCTTCTTTACATTTGCTTATCTATTAGCTGTTGTATGGGGCTTTAGTCGTGCAGGTGCACCATCACTTATGACTGCGGTTTTAATTGGAATCTGTCTTGGCTTCTTGCCCCACAACTTCCACCCAGCTCGGATCTTTATGGGGGATTCTGGTTCGATGTTCTTAGGATTATTGCTGGCATCAGCTGCAATTACGTTAACGGGACAAGTTGATCCAAATGCAATTTCAGCAGTTGAAGCAGGACCAACGTTGTTGCCGCTATTGCTTCCATTTGCCGTTCTTGCAATTCCTTTAGCTGATTTAGTTCTTGCAATTTCAAGACGTTTGCGTGCAGGTCGTTCCCCTTTTGCCCCAGATAAAGATCATCTTCACCACCGACTCTTATCAGCCGGTAACTCTCATGTAAGAACTGCGGTAATCATGTATTTGTGGACTGCAACGCTTGCTTTCCCAATAACTATTTCTGCATTCGCACCGATATGGATAGCATTTCTGGTCGCAGCAATACTTGCGATTATCACGATTGTGGTTACTCGAAACGGAAAAAAGGATTCAGTGTATGTCTGATCAAAAAAGCTCAGAGAGCATCATGCTTCGAGGAGCTTTGATTCCATCATTTATCGTTGGAGTTGTTGCCATAATTATTTGTACTATATTTGCTGGATTCTCGGGATTTCTCGGAGCTCTGATAGCTCAATTTGTTGTCATTATTTATTTTGCTATTCACATTGGTGTCTCTCGAATTGCACGAAACTTAGATCCGATGAGCACGATGGCGTTGGCAGTATTTTCTTATTTTGCAAAGTTGCTTTTTCTTGGAGTTTTTTTGTATCTCCTCAGCGCATTCACATCTCGTGAAACTATAAATCGAACAAGTTTTGGTGCCACCGCAATCACGCTGACTTTTGCTTGGCTAGGCGGGGAAATTGCCAGTTATATGAAGTTGCGCATACATTTACCCCTGCCGGATTCAAGAAGTAAATAGCACCAGATCGAAGGGAAGCATTAATGGCAACGCGTGACGAAAATGCTGCATGGTCGATCGTTGGCTACTTGCTCTCAGGTTTACTTTTCTGGGGCGGTGTTGGCTGGGGCCTTGATACCTGGCTTGGTACATCCTTTCTACTTCTCACTGGCTTACTTCTAGGAGCTGGCTCAGGCATTTACCTCGTCTGGCTCCGTTTTGGTCGCGAATAAGGGGCGCTCGACCAGCCCATTTTCCGATTTCACAGACGGCACTTTTCCCCATAAGGTTGCCCGCAGAACGCATCCCCGGCGTCCTAACTGATAAGTCCGTCTAAATTCATTTGAGTTTATTTGAAGGAGTGTGCGTGCGCTCGTTAGTGGTTTTAAGCGCAGAGGGTGAAGGCTTCGTCCCACCCAGCAGTAACGACTTCGAACTCCCACCAATTTTTGGTGATAGCCCCTTTACAACAAAACCAATTTTTCTAGTTTTTCTTTCAGTAATTTTAGTTTCAGTATTTTTCATTCTTTCTTCTCGTAAAGCTTCGATTATTCCTTCTAAATTTCAATTTGCGGGCGAGAGCATTTACGCATTCGTAAGAAATGATCTAGCTCGAGATGTTATCGGCCATGAATTCATGCGCTTTGTTCCATACCTATTCACGCTCTTCACTTTTATTTTGACGAACAACATCTTTGGAATTGTTCCCTTCTTGCAATTCCCAACAATGTCTCGCGTTTCTTTCCCATATGTACTTGCAATAACTGTTTATTTGGTTTTTCACTACGTAGGTATTCGCAGACATGGTGCATGGAAGTACTTCAAGGAAATTATGTTTATGCCGGGTGTTCCAAAGGCTGCCTACATACTCATCACTCCACTTGAGTTGTTGACCTTTTTAGTGGTTCGTCCGCTAACTCTTGCACTCCGTTTATTTGCAAATATGTTTGCAGGGCACTTGCTCCTGCTCGTCTTTATCTTGGGTGGAGAACATCTACTCCAAGGTGTTATTGGTTTGAAGTTAATTAGCCCGTTTGCTTTCTTTATCGGCATCGTGCTGACTTTCTTTGAATTCATGGTCCAGTGTCTACAGGCGTACATCTTTACTCTGTTGGCAGCTCTATATATCGCCGGCGCCCTTGCCGACGAGCACTAATTAGGTACAAACCTAAAGAAAAGAAAAAAGGAGAAAAAAATGGAAGGCACACTTAACCTGGTCGGTTTTGGCCTCGCAGCAATCGGTCCTGGTATTGCAACTGGACTTATCTTCGCCGCTTACATCAACGGCGTTGCTCGTCAACCAGAAGCACGCAGCGTTCTACAGCCAATCGCGTTCCTTGGATTCGCACTTGCTGAAGCCCTTGCGCTATTCGGTCTCGTTCTCGCATTCGTTCTCTAATAGCTCGTTAATAACTACCAGTTAATAACTAATAGAGAGAGTAAAAAATGTCTAAATCAGTGATCTTGGCTGCAGGAGAGAAAATCAATCCACTCGTTCCGCACACAGCAGAACTTATTGTTGGAACGATTGCATTCACTCTTCTCTTCCTTGTCTTGAGAAGCAAAGTTGTGCCGATGTTTGAAAAAGCATTTGCCGCACGTACTGAAGCGATTCAAGGTGGCATGGAGCGTGCAGAAAAAGCACAGCTCGAAGCACAGCGTGCACTTGTTCAATACAACGAACAGTTGTCGAAGGCGCGCGAAGAAGCACAAACTCTTCGCGAAGAAGCACGCGCACAAGGATCAGCCATTGTTGAAGAACTTCGCGCTAAAGCTCAGGAAGAAGCAGCACGCATTACTGCAGCTGCACACGCATCCATTGAAGCCGAGCGTCAACAAGCAGTGACTTCACTTCGTAATGAAGTTGGAACACTTGCAGTTGAACTCGCATCAAAGATCGTCGGAGAAGCACTAGAAGACCAGGCCCGTCAATCACGCATCGTGGATCGCTTCCTTGATGATTTAGAGAAGTCCAAAAAGTAAGAAAAGGAAACAGGAACTAGTAATGAGAAATCACTTCGGGGGCAGAAGCCGTCAATCACTTGTGATTGCACGTGGCTTTATTGATGCTGCTGCAAAAGGCTCAACAGCCGATGCAGCATCCCTTCTCTCATCCGAACTCTTCTTCATTACATCTGTACTCAATTCAAATATCTCATTGCGCAGAGCGATCAATGATCCTTCTCGTGATGCGAAGTCAAAAGCAGTACTTCTAAAAGAAATTTTCGGAAAGAGCGTTGGCGCACCTGCACTTAACGTAATCACTGGCGTGAGTGAGTTGCGCTGGTCAGCCTCATCTGATCTTGTAGAAGTACTAGAACAACTAGCAATCGAAGCGGAAGCATCAGCTGCAAATATCGCAAATGAATTAGATCGAGTAGAAAGCGAACTCTTCACAGTTGCTCGCGCTATTTCGACATCTTTTGAATTGCGTAGCGCCTTGATCACCGCAGGAGCAGAAAAAGCCAAGTCATCTCTGATTGCAGAGTTACTTGGAAAGAACTCGTCATCATCTACTGCCAAACTCGTCAACCATGTTGTAAATAACTGGCGCGCACGAAGTGTTGAAGCCGCATTTGATGATTATCAGTACGCACTTGCCGCACGTCGCAACCGCCTCATCGCAGTAGCACGCACAGCAGTGGCGCTTTCATCTGCTCAGTACGACCGTTTAGTTGCAGCACTGACTAAACAGCTTGGCCAACCAGTTCGCGTAAATGTTGAAGTTGATCCATCTGTTGTAGGTGGGCTTTCAGTCAAATTTGCTGATGAATTAGTTGATGGAACACTCGTAAACCGCATCGCATCAGCAGGTCGCGCTCTTGCTGGTAAGAGTGCGTAAAGAAGATTTAACTAGAGAAGAAAAAGGAAAAGGGAGAAAAAAATGGCGGAGCTAACGATCCGACCTGATGAAATCCGTGATGCACTCGCGAATTTTGTTAAGTCATACGATCCAGGCGTTGCAGCTCGAGACGAAGTAGGAACTGTTAGCCAAGCTGGTGACGGTATTGCTCGCGTCGAAGGTCTGCCTTCAACAATGGCGAACGAACTCTTGCAGTTCGAGAACGGAACACTGGGTCTTGCACTTAACCTCGATGTCCGTGAAATCGGTGTTGTTATTTTGGGTGGATACGAAGGAATTGAAGAAGGAACATCAGTCCGCGGCACAGGTGAAGTTCTCTCTGTACCAGTAGGTGACGCGTTCCTTGGTCGCGTGGTTGATCCACTCGGTCGTCCAATTGATGGCAAAGGCGAAATCAAAGCTGATGCACGTCGTGCACTTGAATTACAGGCTCCCTCTGTAGTTCAACGTCAACCAGTTAAGGAACCACTTGCAACTGGAATTAAAGCTATTGATGCGATGACTGCTATTGGTCGTGGACAGCGTCAGTTGATTATCGGTGACCGCCAAACTGGTAAGACAGCTGTTGCGATTGACACAATCATTAACCAACGCGAAAACTGGAAGTCTGGAGATCCAAAGAAGCAAGTAAAGTGCATTTACGTTGCTATTGGTCAAAAGGGTTCAACAATTGCATCCGTTAAGGGCGCACTTGAAGAAGCTGGTGCAATGGAATACACAACCATCGTTGCATCTCCTGCATCAGATCCAGCAGGATTTAAATACCTCGCTCCATACACCGGTTCTTCAATTGGTCAGCACTGGATGTACAAGGGCGAGCACGTTCTTATTGTCTTTGATGATCTTTCAAAGCAGGCTGAGGCTTATCGTTCGGTCTCATTGTTGCTACGTCGCCCACCAGGTCGCGAAGCGTATCCAGGAGATGTTTTCTACTTACACTCACGTCTTCTAGAGCGTTGTGCAAAACTCTCTGACGAATTAGGTGGCGGTTCAATGACTGGACTTCCAATCATTGAAACAAAGGGAAATGACGTATCAGCGTTCATTCCTACGAACGTTATTTCAATTACTGATGGACAGTGCTTCCTTGAAACAGATCTCTTTAACGCAGGCGTTCGCCCAGCGATTAACGTAGGTGTTTCTGTTTCTCGCGTAGGTAGCTCGGCTCAAACTAAGGCGATGAAAAAGATTGCTGGTCGTTTGCGTCTTGACCTTGCACAGTTCCGTGAACTCGAAGCATTCGCTGCATTCGGTTCAGATCTAGATGCGACTTCAAAGGCGCAACTAGAACGAGGCGCTCGCATGGTTGAACTACTTAAGCAAGGTCAGTACTCACCATATTCACTAGAACGTCAGATTGCATCAATTTGGGCTGGAACAACTGGAAAGCTCGATGACATTGCAGTTGCTGATATTCGTCGATTTGAATCAGAACTACTTGATTACATCGCACGTGAACGCAAAGCCATCTTCGATGTTATTTCAGAGACGAAGCAGCTAGAAGATGACACTGTTAACTCACTCGAAGAAGCTGTTACTGCATTTAAGAAGATCTTCGTTCCAAGTGTTTCAGCTGCTGTAAACGAAGCAGAAGCTGCAGCTCTCGAAGGTGAAGGCGCAGAACAAATTACTAAGCACGTGCCACCGGCGGTGAAGAAGTAAAAAATGGGTGCCCAACTTCGCGTTTATCGCCGACGGATGCGATCCGTTAAAGCGACCAAGAAAATTACGAAAGCGATGGAATTGATTTCCGCCTCTCGTATTGTCAAGGCGCAGCAACGAGTCGCAGCCTCAACTCCTTATGCAAATGAGTTGACCCGTGCGGTATCCGCAGTTGCCACGTATTCATCAACGAATCACCCGTTGACTACTGCATCTGAAAATCCAAAGCGCGCAGCGATCTTAATTATTTCTGGAGACCGCGGAATGGCTGGCGCATATTCAAATAACGCGATTAAAGAGGGCGAACAACTCGCAGCACTTATTCGCTCACGTGGATTAGAAGTTGCTTCATATCTTGTTGGACGTAAAGCTGTGAATTATTACCGCTTCCGTAACCGCGCAATTGCTGGTTCATGGAGCGGATTCTCGGATACTCCAACGTATGAAGATGCCAAGAGCGTTGCAGATGCGCTTATTCAAGCTTTCTTAGCAGATGCACAAGTAGAAAAGAACGGCGTGGATGAAATTCACATCGTCTTTACTGAATTTAAATCTATGTTGACTCAGAACGCACTTGCAAAGCGCATGTTGCCTCTAGAAGTCGTAGAAAGTGATGCACCTGTTACATCCTCTTTATTGCCTATGTATGAATTCGAACCTAATGCCGAAGTAGTGCTCAACTCACTTCTTCCTCGCTATATCGAGGCTCGAATCTTTAACGCAATGTTGCAATCAGCGGCGTCAGAGCATGCAGCTCGTCGTCGTGCAATGAAGTCAGCGACTGACAACGCTGATGAGTTAATCAAGTCCTTAACAAGACTTGCGAACGCGGCTCGTCAGGCCGAAATTACACAAGAGATCAGCGAAATTGTTGGCGGCGCAGACGCGTTGTCCTCGGCAAATGCAGGGAGTGAATGATGTCGAAAGAAAATAGCGGTAAGGGCCGCGTAGCTCGAGTAATCGGACCGGTGGTGGATATTGAATTCCCAGCCGATTCAATGCCTTCGATCTTTAACGCGCTTCACGTAGAAGTGACCATGAGTGGTCAGACTCGTACGTTGACCCTAGAAGTTGCACAGCACATTGGAGATAACCTCGTGCGCGCAATCTCAATGCAACCAACGGATGGAATGATTCGCGGGGCACTGGTATCAGATACCGGCGCTGCTATCTCTGTCCCAGTTGGCGATGTAACAAAGGGACACGTATTTAATACTCTTGGCGAATCTTTGGATGTACCAACCTCTTCACTCGACATCAAAGAGCGTTGGCCAATCCACCGTAACGCCCCAGCATTTGATCAACTCGAATCAAAGACTGAGATGTTCGAAACCGGTATCAAAGTTATTGACTTGCTTACACCATACGTAAAGGGCGGAAAAATCGGTCTCTTCGGTGGTGCAGGTGTTGGTAAAACAGTTCTTATTCAAGAGATGATTTATCGCGTTGCAGAAAACTTCGGTGGTGTATCTGTATTCGCCGGTGTTGGTGAACGTACTCGTGAAGGTAACGACTTGTTCCTTGAAATGACAGAGACTGGTGTTATCAATAAAACAGCGTTGGTCTTCGGTCAGATGGACGAACCACCTGGAACGCGTCTTCGCGTTGCACTTTCAGCGCTGACAATGGCTGAATACTTCCGCGATGTTCAAAAGCAGGACGTGCTCTTGTTCATCGATAACATCTTCCGCTTTACACAGGCGGGTTCTGAAGTATCAACACTTCTTGGACGTATGCCATCTGCTGTGGGTTACCAGCCAACACTTGCAGATGAAATGGGTCAGCTACAAGAACGTATTACTTCAACACGTGGTCACTCAATTACATCGATGCAGGCTATTTATGTTCCTGCAGATGACATTACTGACCCAGCGCCACACACAACATTCGCGCACTTAGATGCAACAACAGTGTTGTCTCGTCCGATTTCAGAGCTTGGAATTTATCCAGCTGTGGATCCACTTGACTCAACATCTCGCATCTTGGATCCACGCTATATCGGTGAGCACCACTTCCGTGTTGCAAACCGTACAAAGCAGATCTTGCAGCGTTACAAGGATCTTCAAGACATCATTGCAATCCTTGGTATCGACGAACTTTCAGAAGAAGATCGTATTCTTGTTGGACGTGCTCGTCGTATTCAACGATTCTTGTCACAAAACACATTCGTTGCAAAGGTCTTTACTGGTATCGAAGGTTCATTCGTTCCACTAGCGGACACAATTGCAGCATTCGAAGCACTTGCAGATGGAAAGTACGATCACATTCCAGAGCAGGCGTTCTTCATGTGCGGTGGACTCGATGACGTAGAACGTAGAGCTGCCGAATTAGCAGCCAGTGTTGGAAAGTAATAACTAATGCCACTTAACGTCGAATTAGTATCGCCACAAGAGCGAGTCTGGTCAGGGCAAGCAAAGTTTATTTCTGCTCGCACGATCGAAGGTGATCTCGGTGTATTGCCAGATCACGCTCCGCTCTTTGGCGTACTAGTTGACGGCGTTGTTCGAATTGATGGCGTTGATGGAACTTCCACTGAATTCAGCGTTCATGGTGGATTTATCTCTGTATCAAATAACCGCGTTTCAATTCTTACTGAATCAACTGACGCTAAGAAATAATCAGTCAGCTCGCCGCTTATTTAAGGTGATGCTCAGTCTGAATTAATCGAACAGTCTGGGACTTACCCCGCATAACTAAAGACTGGCTAATTACGCCATATGTTGTATATCTAATTCCTCGCAGCAACTCACCATCTGTAATTCCTGTTGCTGATAAAAATACGTCATCAGAGTTAATTAAATCTCGCGTTGTTAACACCTTGCTTAAATCATGACCAGCGGCAAGGGCACGTTCTTTTTCATCATTATCTTTAGGATGTAGTTTTCCTTGAATAGATCCGCCTAAACAGAGCATTGCAGCAGCTGTAATCACACCTTCTGGTGTTCCGCCAATACCCATTAACAAGTCAATTCCAGTATCTGGTCGCGCTGTTTCAATTGCTCCAGCAACATCGCCATCTTGAATCAATCGAATACGAGCACCAGCCTCACGAATCTCTTTAAGCAAATTCTCATGACGTGGGCGGTTGAGTACGACCACAGTTATATCTGAAATGCTCATGCGTTTAGCTTTTGCAACTGCTTGAATGTTTGCTTTAGTTGAAGCATTAATATCAATCACTGATGCAGCTTCTGGTCCAGTAACAATTTTGTTCATGTAAAAAACTGCTGATGGGTCATACATAGAACCACGTGGTGCCAGAGCAATCACGCTAATGGCGCCGTTCATTCCGTTGGCTGTCAAAGACGTTCCATCAATTGGATCTACTGCTACATCGCACTCGGGCCCAAGACCGTTACCAACTTCTTCGCCGTTATGTAGCATCGGTGCGTCATCTTTTTCGCCTTCTCCAATGACAACAACGCCAGACATATCAACTGTGTTAATCATCTTTCTCATTGCTTCAACGGCTGCTTGGTCGGCTAAATTCTTTTCACCGCGACCAACCCATGGCGCCGCTGCTACGGCAGCAGTCTCTGTTACACGAACAAGTTCGAGTGCAAGATTGCGATCTGGATCCTGAATTACACTCACGCTTTCTCCCTTCGAACATCTGCTCCCAATGAGGACAATTGTTGCGCAAAATTTGGGTATCCGCGGTCAACGTGGAATGCACCGTCAATTGTCGTTTCACCTTCGCTTACAAGGGCTGCTAAAACCAATCCTGCCCCTGCTCTGATGTCAGTTGCTTCTACAGGAGCACCAGAGAGCTGTGAGATACCGTGAATAGAGGCGTGGTGACCATCAACAGTGATTTGTGCACCTAAACGGGTTAATTCATTGACAAACATAAATCGAGATTCGAAGACATTTTCAGTAACTATGGCATCTCCGGTAGCAATCGAATTAAGTGCAATTACCATCGGCAATAAATCTGTAGGAAAACCCGGATAGGGAAGTGTTGAAACATCAATTGATTGCGGACGAGAATCCATGCGCACACGTATTCCATCTTCGGTACTGGTAATGATTGCACCTGCAGATGTTAATTTCTCAAGCGGCAACTCTAAATCTTGTGGACGGGCGCCATGAATTGTTATGTCTCCCTGCGTCATTGCAGCCGCAAACGCCCATGTTCCTGTAATGATGCGATCAGGAATTGTGGCATGAGTAGTTGGATTTAACTTTTTTACGCCTTCAATTGTTATAACTGGTGAACCTAAGCCACTTATTTTCGCTCCCATTGAAATGAGAAACTCTCCAAGATCGACAATGTCAGGTTCGCGAGCAGCATTTTCAATAGTTGTTGTGCCCCGCGCCAAAACTGCTGCGGTCATAATATTTTCAGTTGCTCCAACACTTGGAAAATCTAATTCGACAGGCGCTCCGGTAAGTCCATTCGGAGCTTCTGCGATGACATAACCGTGTTCGATGTGCGCTTTAGCACCGAGGGATTCCAAACCTTTAATGTGAAAATCTAAACCACGCGAACCAATGGCGTCTCCACCAGGAAGTGCAACTTCTGCTTTACCGGTGCGGACAACAAGTGGACCAAGTACATTAATTGATGCACGCATCTTGCGCACTAAATCGTAATCAGCGCGATGTCCTGGAGTTTCTGGAACACTTATTTTTAACTCTGAACCCTTATTTTCTACGGTACAACCCAAACGAGTCAGTAGATCTGCCATGATGTTTACATCGGCGATATCTGGAACATTTGTAATTGTTGATGTTCCGGGAGCCAAGAGCGCGGCAGCCATCAACTTAAGAACGGAATTTTTGGCGCCAGTAACGTGCACTGAGCCGCGAAGATTAGCCCCGCCTTGGACGCGAAAACGATCGGCATCAGCCACCGGTTTACCCCCGCCCATTTTTTCTTCAATACCCATACTTTGAGTGGTCACATCGTAACTCTCCTAATAGGCTCCACCCATGGTTCATTTAACGCGTATCTATACAAAGACAGGAGATGACGGCACAACCTCCCTAGGAGACATGAGCCGTACATCTAAAAACGATCCTCGCCTAGAGGCCTATGCCGATGTCGATGAAGCTAACTCATCCATTGGTGTCGTGCTTTCTACCGACGAAATTAGTGGTGACTTCCGAGCACTTCTAGTGCGCATTCAAAATGATCTCTTCGATGTTGGCGCCGACTTGTGTACACCAGTTGTTGATGAACCAAAGATCGAACCGCTAAGAGTTGTTGAATCTCAAGTTGCCTATCTAGAAGCACAGATTGATAAGTTCAATGAAGAGTTAGCGCCACTTGAATCTTTCATTCTTCCTTCAGGTACACCTGCAGCATCTCACTTGCACGTTGCACGAACTGTTACTCGTCGAGCTGAACGTCGTACGTGGGCGGCAATTCACGCATTTGGTGGGGGAGTCAATCCACTCACAGCAAAGTATTTGAATCGCCTATCAGATCTGCTCTTTGTG
>Ga0315900_10002789_pt1 | contig 26222 bp, 38 predicted proteins | sample LakEriMetagenome_FD_203521 | JGI IMG/M metagenome (GOLD analysis project Ga0315900, IMG submission 203521) | Freshwater fungal communities from buoy surface, Lake Erie, Ohio, United States - Buoy 12 MA114 | ecosystem: Environmental > Aquatic > Freshwater > Lake > Lake biofilm | place: USA: Lake...
ACCGCGCATACACCAATGGAACCATGGCCGCTGCCCGCAAGATGCTGGCCGAGGCTGAGCAAGCATTGAAGGAGCATGAAGCATGAACGCCTTCGCATACCCAACAAGCAGGCTGCTTGAGGTGATCGCTGATCTTGTCTTCCAGTTTCAAGACAAGGCAATCCACTCCGCTGAGGAGGCAGCAATCAAGGACGCAATCAAGATCTACAAAGAACTAACAGGGAAAGAACCATGAAAGAAACGCAATCCGTCCGGGTGAAGATCCGGCTGACCGATAACCGCCCCTTCCCGACTGACATGTTTGTGGAAGTGGATGACGCCCGGACCTTTGATCCGGTCTCGGTGTTCTCCTCCCTCCGCTCAGCACACACATGGCTGACCGAGCAGGGATACAAATATTGCCACGGCACCAATGGGATATGGGCCAAATGAACTGCCGCCGCCTGATCCTGGCCGCGACAGGCCACGTCCTGGGCATTCTCTTCATAGCGGCAGCGGTCATGGCTCTCATGATCCTGCTGCTGTTTGAATAAAGATGCTTGACATCTAACCTGACAAACAAATATACACCGCTCACCACAAACAACTAGGGGAAAACAGATGAGACTAGAACACGTTGCCACCGCTATTGATGCGGTGATCAATGCCAACACCAAGGGGCGGCACCTCGTGCTGTTCCTCCATGGCTCGCCCGGCTCAGGCAAATCCGCCCTCGTGAAGGCGGCAGCGCAGCGCCATGGCATCCCGCTGCTGGACCTTCGCCTGTCAATCAAGGAACCCGTGGACCTGACGGGCATGCCCAAGGTGGAGAACGGGGAGACCGTCTTCTGCCCGCCCGGCTGGCTCCCCAAGGATGGGCGGGGCATCCTGTTCCTTGATGAGTATGCACAAGCCATGCTTGCCATGCAGAATGTGGGGGGTCAGCTAATCTATGACCGTGCGGTGGGTGACTACACCCTCCCTCCGGGGTGGGTTGTGATCCTCGCCAGCAACAACCTCCAGGACCGTGCCGGGGTGACGCAGACACCTCAGCAAATCAATAACCGGGTTATACACCTCGACGTGGACCCGGACTATGATGGCTGGCGCAATTGGGCGATGGATAACATCGACGCCCGGCTGATTGCCTTCCTTGATCACCGCCAGGAACTGCTGAACCAGCCAAGCAAAGACGCCCGCGCCTTCCCGTCCCTCCGCACATGGGAATATGTCTCACATGTGCTGGATGAAGACCTACCCCATGTCATCCAAGCCGAGATGCTTGGCGGCACCGTGGGCAGGGGGCCTGCCGCCGAACTGCTTGGCTTCCTTGAGGTGTATGCCGAGATCGTTTCATGGCGGGATGTCTTTACCCTACCCCTGACAACCCGCCTCCCCGTTGGTCCGGCTTCAACCTATGCCCTGATGTCGGTGCTGTCCCGGCGGGTGGATCTTTCTACCATTGATGCGCTGGCTATCTACCTTGCCCGGTTACCCCGTGAGATGGGTAACCTCTGCATGACTGACGCCGGGCGGATCAAGCCTGTCCTGAAAGAAACCAAAGCCTACACGCAGTGGGCGATTGCAAACCATATCTGAGGAAAACAAAGATGGATATCACCAACAAAGCTATGCTCGTTTCCCTGACCATCCGCGCATGGTCTGGCACCAAGATTGACAAGCGGGTCAGCGAGGAGGTCACCCGCCAGCATCAAGCTGATCAGGACGCTGGTCACTACCTCAAGAAGCTGGTCAGCAAGGAGGCCCTCGCAGATATCAAAAGCATTTGCGGCGAGGCACGGACCACTCACTACAAGCACACACTACCCTGGTCTCAGGACGGTGCGCGCATCCTGCCCGCTGCGATGCATTCCAAATACGCGGAAGAGATGCGGAACATCCAAGACCAGTTTGACTCAGCGGTGAAGAAGTTTGTCAGCGACTATGCCTATCAGGTTGGCATCGCCCGCAACCGTCTGGGGTCTATGTTCGATGAGAATGACTACCCCTTCCCCGGTGAGGTGGCCGAGCGCTTCGCATGGGAGACCTCGGTCATGCCCATCCCATCCGGCAATGACTTCCGGGTGTCTCTGTCCAAGGAAATGACTGACGCCATCCGCCAGGACATCGAAGCCAAGGCTGGCGCCGCAACCAAGGCGGCGATGCAGTCCCTGTTTGACCGGGTTGTGAAGACCGTGTCGCACATGGCTGAAAGCCTTGAGGAATATGCTGAGGTTGTCGAGGATGGGAAGGTCAAGAAGATCAACCCCTTCCGGGATAGTGTGGTTGGCAACATCGAAGAGATGGTGGGGCTGCTGCCTGCCCTGAATGTAACTGGTGACCCGGTGTTGACAAAGGTCACACAAGATATCAAAGACAAACTGTTGAAGAACACCCCGCAAGAACTGCGCGAGGATCCGAATGGCCGCAAGGCTGTTGCCAAGGATGCCCGTCAGATCCTGCAAGACATGGAGGGATATGTCTGATGAACGCTCAAGAGAAAGTTGCGAAGGCAATCGAGGCGCTGGTCATTGACCAGCGTTTCTATGGCACCCTGATCTACGGCACCAAGATCATGCCGACTGATGAGGTCATGGGTGAGGTCATTGATACCATGGCAACTGACGGGAAGCGCATCTACTACAACCCGTCTTTCGTGGACACGCTCACCCTTGGCGAGGTCAAGGGTGTTCTATGTCACGAGGTGATGCACATTGCGAATGCTCACCATCTACGCCGGGGCGAGCGCGACAGTGATCTATGGAACCGCGCTTGTGATTACGCCATCAACCCCCTGATCCTGAAGAGCAAGCTGATCCTCCCCGCTGAGCGGTTGGAAGATCCTCAGTATGACGGCATGTCTGCTGAGGAAATCTACACCCGCCTCAAGCGGGAGGAAGAAGCGCAGCGCAAGGCTATGGAACAAGCCATGCAGCAGGCTATGCAGCGACCCTCTCCAAGCCCCTCTGAGGACGGTGCCGGGGACTATGGTGGCGATGATGCTGAGCCTCAGAAGAAGCCCTCTGGTGCCGCTCCCAAGCCCTCCCAGGGGGTGCCTGAAAAGGCCAAGCCCAAGGTGGGCAAGGTGTTGGATGGCACCAAGGAAGACGGCGAGAGCATGACCCCTGCCGACATGGAGGAAGAGAAGACCAAGGTTCAGGTGCGGGTTATCCAGGCCGCGCAGATTGCGGCACGGGCTGGTGAGGAAGACGGTGGGTATGATCGTCTGGTTCAGGAAGCCCGCAACCCTCGTGAGGATTGGCGTGAGGTGCTGCGCCGCTTCATCTCCCAAAGCCTGACAACTCCCACCGATAGCACATGGTCCCGCCCTAACCGCCGCTTCCTGTCCGGTGGGGATTACTTGCCAAGCCGGAAGCGTGAGGACCAGGGTGAACTGCTGATCGCCTTGGATACCTCGGGTTCGATTGATGACCTGTTGCTCGGTGTTTTTGTGGGCGAGATGAAGCGCATCCTTGAAGACACCGAGTTCGAGTCAGTCACTATCATGTGCTGCGACAATGCGGTGCGCTGGCACAAGACCTTCCACAAGACTGATGAGATCGAGTGGACCATCAAGGGTGGGGGTGGCACTGCCTTCGATCCTGTGTGGCAGAAGGCAGCGCAGCTTAACCTCAACCCTCGTGCCGCCGTGTACTTCACTGACCTCGTGTGCCGCCGTTGGGGTGAGGAGCCATCCTATCCCGTGCTTTGGGCAGTGTGGGGTCAAAGCTCATCCTATTACAGCGGCAAGGTTCCTTTCGGGGAATGCACGAGGATCGAAGGATGAGGATCACCAAACAGGTGAGGGAGCATATCTCCCTCGCCACCCAGGCACTCGAAGATCACGGCATCGAATACCAAATCGAGATATCCAGCAGGCATTCAAGGCTTGTTTACTGGATAAATGACAAGCGGTTCTTTGCAACCGTGTCAAACAGCACGTCAGACAATAGAGCTAGATTGAATCTCAAGTCTGATGTAATGAGAACCATAAGACAACAAGGGGAAATGAAATGAAGATCGACGAACAACCCACCACCCCAATTGATTGGGACAAATCTATCGAAACTACAGAGGGATATCCTGCGCGGGTTATCTCGGAAGATTTCCGAGATGACGGCGAGATTCTCATGCTGGTTCAGATAGAACATCCTAACAGGAGCATAGCCCGCACATTTAAAAAAAACGGAAGCCCTTATTGGTCTTATGATGGGAAAATCCGCAACCGCAAAACCAAACGCGAAGAAGGGTGGGTGGTCATTTTTCCAGATCGGTGGGCTGGAATGATTTGGAGAAGCAAGGAAGACGCTCAACGTCACAGAGACACAAAACACGCAATTGATATCGTAAAGATTGAATGGGAGGAATGATCTTGAAGATCGAAGGACACAACACCAGCAGCGTGAATGCTGAGACAGTGGAAGCGAAGGCCGAGGCAAGGCTCTTGCTGGAAGAGAATGGGATGCTGCGTGAGGCACTGCATGACATGGCCAAGTACATCAGCCGGGGCGATTGGCAATCACTGAAACCGGAAACGCGCGCGGCGCTGGGAGAAAAAGAATGACAGACATCGCAGATAAAATCTACGCAGCCACCGGACTGACGCTCAACGCAGAAGCGGCGGCTGCGATTGAACGGTTGATCCAAGCCGAGAACGAAAAGCTGCGGGAGGTATTGGAAAAGCTGGCGCGACTTGGTGCTGAACCGCATTACGGCAATAGCGTTGGCAACATAATTGCCCGCGCGGCGCTGGGAGAAAAGGAATGATTGAAAATAACGGATGGCCCGGCAAGCATGGGGTTCCTCCAAAGCAGGAATACCGTGGTTGGCATTGGCTCTATTTATACAACGGCATCCCATCCCCCGCATATTGGGATGGTTACTGGATAATGAATGGAAGCCGCATTCAAGCGGAAGACCTGAATCCTCAAATTAATTATTGGGGGGAATGCCTCACGCCCGCCGAATTGGATGCGCGCGTCAAGGAAGCCCGGCGCGATGCGCGGGAAGAAGCAGCGCGGCGCATTCTTATTTACTTCAACAATAATGACATCGCACAGAATGCCGCCGCTGCCATCCGCGCGCTGGGAGAAAAGGAATGACACAAGAAGAACTCGACGCCGTGCTGGCGGATCATGAGCTATGGCTGGGAGAGAAGGGTGGAAGGCGCGCCAACCTCTATGGAGCCAAGCTAGACTTCGCTGACCTGACAGGGGCTATCTTGTGTGGTGCCAACCTCAACGGCACCAATCTTCACCGCGCCAAGATGAGCAATGCTGACCTCAATGGCGCCAGCCTTAACGGTGCGAACCTATACGGGGCTGACCTTACCCGCGCCAATCTTTGTGGCGTTGGCTTCTATGATGCCATCCTCACCCGCGCCAAACTTGACGGCGCTGATCTTACTGATGCCAGTTTCCAAGGCGCAGAGATAGAAGGAGGAAGAAAAGTTATCCAGTTGCTCCGCCGTGCCATGCGTAGTGACGGGCAGGAATTGTTTTTGTGGCAAGGCATGGACGGGTTCTACATTAAATCCGGGCAGATGATCTTACCGATTGAGGAAGCCGAACCCTTTTGGGAAGAAACAAGGGGAGGCACTCCTCTTGGAGATGAGTGCTTGGACATTGTTGATATGTTTAAGAAAGCAATCGCCCGCGCGCTAGGAGAAAAGGAATGAGCGAACTTCGAGTGGTCACTGGCCGCGCTTCAGATTGGAGCGGCCTATGGATCGCCGCCGTCTTGCTTGACAACACGGTCATGACGATTGGCTACGAGGAAACACAAGAAGCGGCGCTGGCATGGGGGCAGAAAGCCATGGAAGCCCGCGCATGGGAGGGCGAGAACAAAGATCCTCCCGATTACTATGAAAGGAAAAAGCAATGACCGACATCGTGGAACGGCTTCGTTGGTGGGCATATAAGTTCTGTGGAAAAGGCGTTCAAGAAGATGACGCCTCAGATGTAATGACAAATGCCATACAAGAAATCGAAAGGCTCCGTAAAAACTTTGCTGCCGCCGAACATGAGATGAAGGTGGCAGACCGGAACCGTATATTCTTTCAGAAAGAGTATGAGCGTTGGATGAGTATAGCTCAGGAGATGAACGCTTATTCAGTTAAATTAGAGGAAGCCATCTACAATTACGTCAGCACGGTAGTAGGTTACGAAGGCGTGACATTCATTGATGGTGTTCATGATGAGTGGGCAAAGCTGATCTGCGATGTATGGAAAGAGCAGCACAAGAAGATGGGAGAAAAGGAATGAGATGGAAGACAATAGACAAGACCGAGTGGCACAGGGTGTTCGCTTGGGTTCCTGTGGAGACCGTATGCAAGACCATGGTTTGGCTTGAGTGGGTCGAATACAGAGACAAGAACTGGGAGCAAAATACTCTTCTTGGGACTGTGTATCGCAGGCCCGCTCAGTATCGGTTGACAGATGAGGGAGGAAAGGAATGAGGTTCATCGCACTGGCTGCTGCTTTGATCTCGGTGCCAGCGATGGCGCATGAAGAACTTGCCGCATTGTCAGCGCAGGACAGGCACCTCACCTGTCTGACACAAGCAATCTACTACGAGGCACGGGGTCAATCCCGTGCCGGGCAGATCGCTGTCGGACAGGTTGTGCTGAACAGAACCAGAGATCGCAGGTTCCCATCAGACATATGCGGCGTGGTGTACCAAAGGAGAAACAACCAATGCCAATTCTCCTGGGCATGTCACCGCCGCACCCACCCGGTGAACACCGCTGAATGGGGTGAAGCAAGAAACAACGCCATGATAGTTATGACAAACATTCCAGATATAACTGGTGGCGCTTTGTATTTTCAAACCGTGCAATCAAATGGGTTACATGGAGTGAGAAGAATTGTTAGGATAGATAACCATATCTTTTATAGGGGATGACAATGGAAGACCTCGACTACCTATTGGATCGCATTGCGTTCCTTGAAGACAGGCTTACTCAAATTGAAAGCAAGCTTGGGTACAGAAGTGTTTATGGTACACAGGGAGTAGTGAATACCATACACACAACATACAATAACACTCCTCCAACAACTACACATCTGTCGGAAGTGCATAAAGAAATACAAAGGCTGAAAGCTGAAGCTCAGGCTAAGACATTAATTCCACCAACAAAATCCTCAAGCAATTACTATAGTGATATTGAAGTATCACTGGAGGATGATGTGGCAACTAAAGGTATTGTGAATTGGTATAATGAGTATTACAGATCTCACAAGTCCAAGGGCAAGTGAGATCCTTCCCTACCTAAATGGTATCAAGCCACGAACCATCCTCTGCTTGGTGGTTCATTGGCTCCACGAAGTTACCCGTTGGCTTCTGATAGATAAGCTCAACCTTCCCGCTTGAACCTTGGTGCGCGAACCTGCACTTCCAAACATGCAGCCAAGACGATGCTCCCTCACGGTGCATGGTCAGGCCGAAGTCAGCGCGGTTATAGAAGTGGGCTGAACCCGAGATGCTGTAGCCTGTCGGCACCCAATCCTTACCAGCAGCCATTGGCTTTGCCGGGTGTGCCACAAGGAAGAAGGTAACCTCGCACCGCTGCGCGAACATCTTGAACTTGGAAAGCATCTCATTGATTGCTTCCGTATCAACAGAGCCATCCTTGCCGTTGAGCTTGAGGAAGTTGAACGGATCTACCACACAGACCTTCACGCCCATGCGCCGCACTGCGGTCTCAAACCGCTCGATCAGGCTGTCAACCGTGGGCATGACGCCGTCATGGGTGAGGAAGGTGACGCGCTGGTTTATCCAAGCCAAGCCCGCTTCCATTTCCTTCTGGTCCATACGGGGCGTGGGGCCTGTGCCAAAGGGCTTGTCGCTCTTCAGTGCCAGCAGCTTCGAGATGTGGATCTCAGGCGGGTTCTCAAAGGACGCATAAGCCACGCAGTAATCATGCTGCTTCATGGCATTGACCAGCATGGCATCAAGGAACGTGGACTTCCCGTGACCGGGGATACCAGTGAGGATGACAAGGTTGCCTTGGTTCAAGGTGAAATGGTTATCAACCGAGGGCCAGCCCGTTGATTTACCAGCAGGCAAACCATTCCGGTACAAGCTCATCACCTTGTCATAGAAATCATTCGGTTGGCTAACACCTTCAATCGGCCAAGGCTTGGCATCTGATATCACCTTAGCCAATGCATCCTTACCAAGGTTAACCAGTGTATCGTTGGCATCCTTGTTGGTGCCGGGGAAAACAACCTGAAAGCATTTCAGTTTCCCCAACCGCCGGGCAAGTTCTTGTGCCGTGGTCTGACCCGGACCATCCATATCCACCGCAAGGTAAATGGACGTGGCATTGGCCAGCAATTGGTCGTGTGCCTGTATCCACTGAAGCCGAGCGGTGTCATTGCTCGAGGATGTAATCGCCCCTGACGGGATTGACACAGCCTCAATGCCAGCTTCCCAGAAGCTGACCGCATCAAGCTCACCCTCGGTGATCACAACCCTGCTGTGATCAGTAAGCTTGTCGGCAAGATACAACGTGGCTGCGGCACCCTCTTGGGTAAACTCCTTCGCCTCAATGCACCGCCACTTGCAGGCATATGGATTGTCATTGTGGCTGTAAACAAATCCAATGGAAGGCTTCTCACTCTGAGATTTCCTGAACCACTTGTTCGCGTAGATCAAACCAACCTTCTCTGCCGTGGCGCGGGAAATCCCCCGCGCTTCAAGGTACGAGAACGCATCATCATTCAGGCTTTCGCCTTCGATCTTTCTGATAGGTGCCACCAAAGACATGTGCTTGTTTTCCCCAACGGTCTTACCCGTTTCTCCGCAATGCCAGCACTGCCACATGACACTGCCATCATCGGATCTTGTTATGGATAGTGTGCGGTCATGCTTGTTCTTCCGCATTGGACCACACGCAGGACACAACGTCCTGGCCTGAGCAGATGTGGCTCTCGCCACAACGTAAGCTGTATCAATCCCCATCAGGACATGATGCACGAAAGGGTTGAGTTGTTCAAGAGAAAAGAAGAAAGCTATCTCAAATTAAATCAAACAAGTTATAGTTATAGTTTTAGTTCTTTATAACCACATCTTGTGCCAGCACGATCCTCAATCAATATTTAGTGCCTGAAGAGATATAGTAACTAACACTACCCCTATATATAATATATATATTAGTATAGTAATGTTTAATAAGTTATAGAAATGGTATTGAAAGTCTTTTGTATTAGGTATATGGGTTAGTTAGGTAGGAGATAGACATGAATGTATTTGTAGATCAGCTAAAGTTTATGCGCGCTTGTGATCAAAGCACAGGTCACTGGAACGCTCAGCAGTTTGAGCTTTACCTCAAGCTGATCCGTGAGGAGGCAACGGAACTATTCGATGCCGTGGCACAAGACAACAAGGCGGAGATGTTTGATGCCCTGCTAGATCTGATCGTGGTGTGCATCGGTGCTGGCCTGTCGGCTGGCTTCCCCATGGCATCGGGCTGGACTGAGGTGATCCGCTCCAACATGGAGAAGATTGATCCTGAGACAGGCATGGTGCGCCGCCGCTCTGATGGCAAGATCCTTAAGCCTGAAGGCTGGCAACCACCCAAGCTGGAAGAACTTCTGAAGGGGCATGAATAATGGCAATCAAGAATCCAAACTACACAGAAGGTTCTTTTAAAGAAACTGATGTGGGGTTTTCATTTAATGTAAATGTTAATTTAAAGTTTGATTCTCCCACTCAGTTAGACAGAGAGGCAAAGAATCAAATCAAAGACGCCCTTTGCAAGTTCTTGGAGGGGGCATGGAAAAACCAAGACAACACCGAGTTTTTGAGCGAGCTTAGTAAACTCTCCTCAAAAGAGTTGTCTGAGGTCAGCTTTGGTTTGTATTCACTGTATCTGGAATAATTGAAATGATCAGCATTGAAGAAGCGCAACGCATCGTTGCCACCAAGACGGCACCCAAGATCACCAAGGAATCAATTGAAGAGCGGATTGCCAAGGTTGATTTCCTGGCACACGAAACCACAACCATCTGCATCATCACCATGTGCAATAGCTTCAAGTTCATCGGACATTCCACCCCAGCAAGCTCTGAGAACTTCGACGCTTCTGTGGGTGAGCGATATGCCTATGACAATGCGTTCAAACAAATCTGGACGCATGAGGCGTACCTGTTGGTTGACGAACTTTCTCGCCTTCCTTTTCGCAGATAAGTGTTGACACCAACGTAGGGGATATGATCTAACATACTTGGCAGTTAGGGTAGGTGTCTCCCCCGCCTCGTAATCCCTAACCTTCAGAGGAAAGCGTGACCTCTGACTTAAACTTCTCCCTGAAAAACTTGGCAGCTTCCTCAGCAAACGTGCTGTCGCGCGGCTGAACCAAGATCTCCACCCTGGGATTAGCCTTGTCGATGAAGTGGTGGATGTGCCGCTCCCTGACCTGACGGTCATTGAGGTATATCTTTTCCTGAAGCAGATCGAGGATCAAGCTTTCATCCAGATCAGGCCGCTGGCTGGCGTAATAGATCCACATGTCAACACGAAGCTCCCCCTCAAGCAGGGGTTCGACGCGCGGCACCTGACACTTGAAGTCCTCGGCATAGCTTAAGGCCTTGGAAGATTTGATAAACCTTGGCTTGCCACCCACCGTGATTAAGCGGCGGCTGTTCGCCTTACTGGCTGGCTCACCATACACGATTAAGTATCTATCCATGATTATAACCCCAACATATAGGTCAAGAACCCTACCATCGGTTCGTTAGATATACTATACAAAAAAGCCAGTTGACTTTTCTTTTTCGGCATGACAGAAGGTGACAATGAAGATAACAAACAAGCTCGGGTTGCCGCAGACCCTATACAATCTGGCCCGCCGGGATCGCTACTCCCGTGGTAAGTCGCGGATCTCGGTTACCCAATTGATTGACTCCCCTCGGGTCAGGCTGCTTCGCGAGAAGCATGATGATGAGATCGAGGTGGATGTCAGCGAGATGGTCTGGCCGCTGATCGGCCAAGCCCTGCACCATGTTGTGGAACAGGGTGCCGACTCTGAACACCTAAGCGAAGAGCGTGTGTTCCTGACCGTTAATGGATGGGTCATCTCGGGTGGGGTGGATCTTCAGATCCTCAGCACCAACGAGCTTGGGTACATCGAAGTCGGGATCAGCGACTACAAGATGACCTCGGCCTGGGCAATCATGAATGCCAAGATCGAATGGGAGCGGCAGCTAAACTGCTACGCCCATCTGGTTGAAGCTACCAAGAACTACACCGTGAAGAGCCTTGAGATCATCGGTGTGTGCCGGGATTGGAACAGGCACGAAGCCGGGGTGAAGGAGGGTTATCCCCTGGCACCCATCACAAGGATACCGCAACGGCTTTGGAGCGCCGCTGAGCGGCTCCAGTATATCTCTGGTAGGGTAGCCCTGCATCAGGACGCAGAAGCCCGTCGCGAGTGGGGAGAGAGCCTCCCAGAATGCACCGAAAGTGAGCGTTGGTATCGGCCCGGCAAGATCGCCGTGGTCAAGGAAGGTAGGAAGAAAGCCCTCAAGCTTTTTGAAAGCACCGAGAAGGCTGAAGCCGAAGCATACGCAAAGGAGAACAAAGCAGAGATCGAGATCAGGCCCGGCACCAACACCCGGTGCGAAAGCTTCTGCCCCATTTCACAATGGTGTGAGCAGTATCAGAAACTGAAAGAGGAAAACAATGAGTGAGTCACCCCTGCCTTTGGCAGTCATTACAGCAGCAGTCATCAAGACCCGCAAGGATGTCGGCACCCTTGGTAAAGCTGCCGTCAATCCACATGGCAACTACAAGTACGTCAGCATTGATAAGTACTATGAAGTTGTCGCCAGTGCCGCCGCAAAGAATGGTTTGTTCTGGACCATCTCTGAGATCAAAAGCACCCTCAATCCAAACATCGGCAAGACCGGAGTGCTGGATGCAACATATACCATAACGATGTACCACGAGAGTGGTGCCGTGGCGTATGAGTTCTCCCGCATTGCTATGGTTCATCCCATCCAAGGCGCACAGACCGTGGGGTCTGCGATGTCCTATGTGGACAAGGTGTTCATGCGTCAGATCTTCGCTGTCTCAACGGGCGAAGAGGATGCTGATGCAACCAACCCGGAGGATGTGAAGCTTGAGAAGCCCGATTACAAAATGCTCGAGAACGTCTTTGTGACCTTTGTGCCTATAGCAGAAACAAAGGCAGACCTCAAAAAGTTCTGGGCTAAACATTCCAATGAATTGGACATCCTGAAGAATGACAAGGCGGCTTATGCCCGTGTTGTCGAAGCTTTCAAAAACCGCAACCAAGAACTGAAGGACTAAACCAATGGCTGATTATCCTCCGAGTGGTGCGCTGTTCACCAACACACGCAAGACCAGTGACAAGCATCCTGATTACACAGGTAGCCTTGAGATCAGCATGGATGTGCTGAAGGTTCTGGTTGAACAAGCCAAGTCAGGGCAATCCATTAAGATGGATATCGCTGGCTGGAAGAAGACAAGCAAAGCTGGCAAGACCTTCCTTTCGATCCTAGCCAACAAGCCATACGAAAAGAAGCAGGAATCCAACAGCTTTGATGACGCCCCGTTCTGATGTTGGTGCGGCTCACCCCTGACGAGATTAGAGTTGCCTGTCATCATGCGGCTGACAGGTATGTCAATGCTCTTGCGAGGGGAGCCAAGTCAAAAGTGAATGTGAATCAGCCGGAGGGTAGGGCGGCTACAGATTTCTTATCTTCCATGGCTGAGATGGCTGTATCAAAGGGATTAAACCTTTACTGGTCAGGCGTTGCTGGTGTTGGCGCAAAAGATGTTGGCAATCAATATGAGATTCGTTCAACAGCACTCACCCACGGCAAGTTGATCGTAAGTGAAGATGACAAGGACGATCAGGAGATTGTTCTTGTCATTTGCAATCCTCCCGAGTTCAAAATTGTGGGGTGCATTTATGCGCGGGAAGGGAAGAAAGACGCCTATCGGTTTATCAATCCAAGAAGAGGATGGTGCTGGATGGTCCCGCAAGAAAAGCTCCGGCGGTTCAAAGCGGATCAAGTCGAGCAGCCATCTTCAGTGGGTGAGAACACATGGCTGCTTGATCTGTAAGAGATTTGCTCAGGCGCATCACCTCATGTTCGCTGAACCTTCAGCAATGGGCATGAAGTCCGGTGATAACTGGGCAGTACCACTCTGCCACGAGCATCATTCAGAACTGCATAGATATGGAGATGAGAAAACATGGTGGGATCTGAAGGGTGTGGACCCAATCAAATGGTGCGAGTCATCGCGGCAAACCCAATCTACTCAAACATAAAGCGTGAGGTGGATCTTCCACCACGCACTGACGGTTTGAAGTGGATGCCCGGTCAGGAGATCGGGCTTCACGGCACATCTTGGAGGGAGAAAGGTGATGCTACAATCACAGCAATTATAATGGAGATAGTAAATGGTTCAGATTGAAAAGGGCATTCCCATTCCGAAGCGTGTTCGCTCAGGCGGCGGTGGTCGCCCCCCTGTTGTGGGACGTGATGTGGCTGATGCTCTCATCAAGATGGAGGTTGATGACAGTGTGAAGGTGGAGCGGCAGGTCAACAAGAATACTCTTTATGTGTTCTTGAGCCGTGAAGGAAAGCGCACTGGGAAAAAGTTTAAGTTCTCCCCTGAGATTGGTGGCTATCGGATCTGGAGGATTATGTAATGGAAGGGAAAACAGTGGAAAGGCTTGAAGCTATCAAGGTCGCTCTGTCATTTGCAAAGACTGAGCGCGAAGCCTTTAAGCTTGCTAATAAGATTTTGAATTTCATTCATCAGGTGAATGAAGTGCCGGAACCTAACAGCAAGCTTGTCGCCGCAACCAACAAAGAAAAAAAGGTTGGTAGGAAATACAAAGTAAACGCGGGACGCAAACGGAATGGGAGGGCTTATGGTTCATACACATCGGGAGAATCATGGCTCAGCACTGAGCTTCTTGAAGCCGTGAAGATGCGCGATGAGGGTAAGTCAATAACGGAAATAGCCGAGAAGTTTAATCGTCCTTACTCCGAAACTTACCCGCTAATCCGTTCATATGATGATAAGTATATGCATCTTATGATCAGGATTTCTACAATGAAAAAAGTTGCTCCTAAAACACCCAACCAACTTGCTAATCATCCGGTTGATTGAGGGGTAACAAACTACCCTGCAATTTGGTGTGGGGCATGGGGGAAGACATGCAAACTGAAGAAGATCTTTATTCACTCTTCAAGGTGCGGAGAGACCAGGGTGCGACATGGAAGATGATCGCATCCGAAACAAACCTCACCTTGAGGCAGGCTGAATCAATCTGGTCGAAGATGCGTAAGAGGGATCGGAAGGTTGAAGAACAGGACGGTCCCTCCTGCCTTCGTTGTAGCAAGGGGTTCAGGCCACTAAGCAAATTCCAAAAGCTTTGCCCGAGGTGCCGGGCATTACCAGGGTGGATGGCAGCATGAGCGTCAGAGATATGGCTATGGGGTTCGAGGGCAAGAAGATCTCCATGCGGCAGGATGGGAAGGGGACATACATAACCATCTCCATCCAGCCCAATGACGTGCCTGTGGACCTTCTGTCTCAGCCAGTGGGTGCGAGGTACCAGATCGCCATGGTGCTGCTGGATGACCACGACAGGCCCGTTAAACCCAGGGATATGGAAGAGGGAGACAAAGCTGTGCAGAGCGCAGCCATGCTGTGCCGCAACCCCAAGTTCCAGAAATGGATGGACAAGATGGGCCTCGCAATCATGGCGACAGAAGATGCCTGCGCTGATGGTGTCCGGGCGTACTGCTCAATTGAGAGTAGGTCAGACCTCAAGATCGACAGGCGTGGCAGGGAACTGTTTCATGAACTGAGGAACAGGTTTGAAAATAGTTTCCTCAATGACATTTGACATTTGGTGCAAAGTATGTCAGATGAAGAAGAGGAGGAGAACTATATGGAAAACTTGGACTGCTGGGCTGACATAGCCTATGACGAACGCAGGGAGAAAATCCTGCAAGCTCGGAGGTTTCTCTCCATGGCAAGACGGTTGAACAATCACTTCCCGGATGTCGCAGAGATAAACCGGGAGATTGCTCATCAACTGTGGAGAGTTTCAAAGGCAATCAAAACGGAGTACCGCAAATGATCAAGCTAATTGCCAAGAGTGTTTCGGACTTCAACGAAACTGATTGGAAGCAATTCGCCACAAGAACTGGCGACAAGTGGACCTTTGATATTCCACACGACGAAATGCAGAAGCTGGATGAATTGCTTCCTGATCATGTGCTTGGGGTTCAAAGCACGTTCCCTGGCCCGGCACAGGAGATCATGTTGGGAAGGCTCGTGAAGAAATGAAGCGAGATATCCCTGGCTTCATCGCCGCTATCATCACCATCATGTTTGCTGGCGCCTTGGGCGGCGTGGTTGCTGGCTTACTTCTTCGTGTCTTTTTGTGAGGGGAAAATGACAGATTGGTCTGAGCTAAAAGAAAAGATTCTTGTCGATTGTGTAAAGCGCCTCGATACACTTGGCCTTAAATACGCAATCGTAAGAACCAATGGGGAAAAGATCGGAATACTTACCATCAAGGAAACGAGGGATGGTAAACGCGGTCCAAACAAATACGGCAGGATGGAGTTAAAGAACTACATCTCTCCCCTTTTGGATAAAATGAAACCGGGAGATGAGATCTCCATCCTTTGCGATAAGTTTGAACCGAATGCTGTTCAGGCTTCAGCAACAGCAATCGCTAACATAAGGTGGGGGAAAGGTTCTTACGCTTCAACGCGCACAAAAGATAACAAACACATCTTGTTGATGAGGATGGCATGAAAGCTGGAGATATGCTGCTCAAAGCGGCTGAGCTTGTTGGTGGTCAGAGAGCCACCGATTATGGCGATAAGTATGTGAATCACAAGCGCATCGCAGACCTGTGGAATATCTGGTTCAAAGAAAGCAGGAGAGGCGACAACATCCTGACTAAGTGCCAGGAGATCCACGCATACGATGTAGCCATGATGATGCTGCTGCTGAAGATCGCAAGGCTGATGCACTCACCCGGTCATCAGGACAGCCACATTGATATCGCAGGATACGCCTCAATCCTTGAGGAAATATCCAATGGAGAATGATGAAGAAGAAGTATCAGATGAGCGGGCAAAGAAGATTGCCATAATGTCTCAATCACTTCTTCATTGCGTCATGCAGTTGGTGGGCGAAGACAAAGCAACACCACACGAGATGATGAATGTTCTTTGCAACACCTTCTGGGGAATGATCCTTGTGTGTTCAGGCCCGAAGGACGTGGCACAAAACATTGATAATGCGTTTGGTGTTCTGGAAGAAACCTACAGGATGACTAAAAAGACTGCCAGCGAAGTGGCTTGGAAGCACTTCGCTGACATGAATGGTGTGGGCAATTCTTAAATTGCCCCCATCGCTCTGGCTTGTTGAACAGTCTGCTTCGCCATCATATCACGCTGCTGGCGAAGCGGAGCTATAAGCGCAAGCTTTGTCTCTGAGTCAAATGGACCGGCTTCAATAGCCCGGATCTGACGGTTCAATTCACTTAGCTGCGTTGATGTCCGGGAAATCGTCCGGTTCATCATGGCAAGCTGACCCTTCTCAGTCTGCAATTCAATGGCACGATTGTAATCGCCACGCAGGTTGGCTTCATTGATTGCATTCTTGATTTGGTTTGATTGTTCCTTGAGGGTATAGAAATCCCCAACGAACCTTGAGACCTTGGTTTCATCAGTGCGGTAAAACCTGCCAAGCCCTGACGCATTACCAAGGATCGCCGGGATATCTGACGGACTACCAAACGGACCAGCGGGCTTGCCTGGAATCACATCGAGGTTTGCCAAAACGATAGAGTCAAACCCGGACATCAATCCAGAACCGATACTCCCAAGGTAACCATTAAGCACTGCCTGCATCTTGATTGGGCTGACAAGGTTACCTGTCGCGGCAGAAGCCAGCCTAGCCGCAGTTGTTGTTGACCTATCCACCCGGTCCTCAGTTGGGAGGTTCCGCATTGCGTAGTTCTCAAGCTCCCGCCCACGGAAGAAATCATAGTTAGTTGTTGCCGACAGGATCGGCAGCACGGCTTGTGGGATTGGATTGAAGAACAGGGTGGATGTGCCAATCGAAACCGCAGCCTTGGTTAGGTCATCGGTGTGACCCTTGCGGTATGCCTCCATTGCAAGGATAGGCACGGCACCAAAGAAAGACCCGATTTCAAAGTTGCGGGGGAGAGCAATCTTTCTCCCCTCCCCAAGGAACAACCAATCATACCGGATGATGTCGTCAACGGTAAGGTTATCAAGCTCGTCTTCATTGCCACCCGACAAGGCCAAGCCATACAGCGCTGTAGAAAATGCGGTGATGACCATACTACGCAGGAAGATTTGCTGCGGTATCTTGAGGATGGTCTTGTTACCCTTCTCATTTTCCACAAGCCGATACAGGCCTTGGATCTTGGCGTTAAGGAACGGCACCAATGGGATCAGGCTCTGCACCACATTGCCAAAAACACCCTGGCCAGAACCCTGACGAGAGAATGGTGCCAGCATGTAAGCCTGGAAGGCCGCTTGCTTATCGGTCATTCCCTGGGCTTTAAGCCGCTCATACAGGCCCAAGCGTTCAGCAAGCTCTGTAGCTTCACTGACCTGGGAAAGCCCGTCTATAGCCCTCCTAGCGACTGCCCAAAGGTTTCCACGCATAACCTCCCGGAAGATGCCACGGTCATCAAGCTGCTTCTTCATCTTCGCGGCGATGTTCTTCTCGCCCATACCGAAGGTGTAGCCACCAAACCCGGTCTGTGCCGTGAAGGCTAGGTAGGATGGGTTGGCTTTGAGGAAGTCCTTCATTCCCTTCATTGTGGTGAATGGGCTGAAGGACGCACCTTCCTGGGCATAGGCCTGGAACTTACCGCGATACAGGTTGGCCCACATGAACGAGGGTGCCAAGGTAATCATCTCGCGGAAGAACGAAGCCATCCTTGCCATGGCTTGATGAAGCGCACCCCTGGTCTTTGCCGGGGCTGTGGCCATGGCGGTGAAGAGGATGGGATCATCAACCCGGAAATGAACTTCATTCCCGTTGACCCGGTAGGTCACGATGTTGTTTCCGGCGGCACTCTGAACAACCTGACCAAGGCCAACATCACGGGCAACCTCAGCGGTCATCTTGATCGCATGGTTCTTCAAGCCAGCCCGGAGAATGCTATCAGCATTCCGCAAGATGTTCTCAAGCAGATCACCAACATTACCATCACCGCCACCAAGCTTCTTATCCAAGGCACTGGTGGTGTTGCGGAGAACATTGCTGACATTCGGGCCAAGGATCTGATTGGGATCGCTCTGGCTGTCGGCTTCCATCTCACGATAGAATGGTGTGTAGAAGATCAGCGCAAGCTCTTGAGCCTTTGCCCGTGTCATGATCCCGGTATCAACGGCGAAGTCCAGCAGTGAGTCACTGAACTTCTTCAGGTCTCTGGCAATATCAACAAACTCAGGATGAGCCTGTTCTGTTTGCTGGATGATGTCATTGATCATCTGATCAGTGAATGGCCGACCCTTGATCGACCTCATGCCCGTGCGGCCAACACCGCGCAGATCTTTCTCTCTCAAGGCAATCAGATACCGCTGAAGGATATCTTGGTTCTTGGTGTCAACCTTACCCTCAAAGATCTCCATAAGGGATTTGACATCGTTGCGGATATCAATGTCGCCAGTGGTTGGATCAAACTTCAGGCCAGCAACCTGGGTCAGAAGCTGCATACGACCCGTGTTCATCAGGGCCGACTCGGCAGCAATGCCAATGTCACGCCCATTGAGAACACCCATACGTTCAGCCAATTGCTGCAACATCCAGATCGGATGGTTGCGGTTTACCGAAGTGCGAACCAGTGCGTCACGCAAACGCTCTGGTGTATTGGGTGTGCCGTAAAGCGCGGTGTTATCCATGGCACCAACAAAGCGCCGGAACACACCACCAAACAAACCAGATCGCGCAATAGGCTGAGCAGTCAGTGCGTCCATGTAGAAGGAATAGTTTGGATCTGTCAGCAGTGGTGATTGACGCGCAGCAAACTCAGGTTGAGTTGCGGCACCTTCAGCAAACTGATTGAAGATGGATTTGATTTGGCGTGGATCAAACACCGCAAGGTTTTTGACGCCATTCTCAATGATGAAAAATCCATCAAACCCATTCTCGCGCAAAAACTTTTGAGCGGCGTTGCTCTCCATGGACTTCCAGTTATCAACACCCTCAAGCGTCAAAATACGCTTGAACAAACTATATTTTCTTCTGGTTGTTTGAGCTTCTGTTTCTCCGCTCAACGGCTTTGATGAAGTACCCAAATCCCTCCATGTCAGAGACCCATCATCAAGGCCCCTATCAACGTAATCAAGAAGCTGTTTCTGAAACTCTCGAAGGGTTGAGTCAAATGGGTTTTGAACAGACAAGAATACTGGAAGCATTCTTTGTCCTGATTCAACTTCAGCATTTTTGCCGCCAGCATACAAAGCCATCTCGGCGTATTGATTTGAAAAATCTGGATCCGGCGAAAAGAAGAATGGCCCTTCCTGGCCTTCAATAGAACCACTGCGAGCCTTGCCAAATCGAACAAAACCCTTTTGGGTGCCGTGGTAATACTGAATTGGCTGACCGCTCTGGGTGCGCGCGGCACTCTGTACTGGCGTGTAGCCAGGGCCACGCCAGCCACCTTCCCACCATGTCTTGAACTCAGGCACAGACATGTTTGTCTGACGCGCAGAGAACTCAATGGTCTGTTCATCTGTTGGTGCAAGGCGGGCTGAGAACTCTACAGCGCCTGCGTTGGCAGCGGCCTGTGCAGGACGCGCAAGTTCCTGAGTGAACCTAGCTCCACCCCTTCCAGCTTCACGGGTCAACAACTCACTGGTGGTGCCGTAGCCAACACCACTCAGCGCATTACCCATGCGGGAGAAGAAGTCACGAAGGAAGTTGATGAACCTGCTGAACCCAGGCTTAACCCCGGTGATCTGATTGCCGCGCCGCAGAGAATCCACCAATGCACCATACACATAAGCCTGAGCTTCGCGTGGTGTGATCGGCCCCTTCAGATCCCTAACCAACAGATCGAAGTACGACATGTTGCCAGCAGCGCTTCTCAAGCGCTGAAGTTTATTCTTGAGAGATTTATCTTTGATGATGTCGGCAAACATCGCCTTGCCATCTTTGAGATCGGATCCCTTAGCAAAGGCATTATCAAGTGTCTGAGCAAATCCCTTGTCAAACTTTTTGTAGTAATCCTGAAGCACATGGAATGCTTCATGTGCCGCAGTCTCACGCAGCAGGACGTACCCAGGATCAAGGAACCTCTTTGATAGAGAGAGTTCAATCAAGCCCCTAGCTGCATCTCTGCGACCCTGAGCCTCGGCACCAAGCGTACCTCCGCTGGCTTCAACAGCCTTGGCCTCTTCTTCAGTGGGAAGAAGCCTCTCAACAAACTCAATCCTGTGATTGGCTTTGCCAGGAAGCTGCTTGACCAAAACATCCGCGCCAATGAAGGCGCCAAGAAGCTGTTGAGAATCAAGCGCACGGTTATTCAAAGCGCGGCGAACACCATCGGCAACTTCCTTGCCTTGGGTTCCCATCTTCTCAAGTTCGCCAAGCCGCTTGTTGATGGTCTCATCAGCCCGTTTAAAGGCTGTGCGTAGCCGTCCCTGCTCTTCCTTGGCGGCAGCAGCCTCCTGGGCCTTGATGGCTCCCTCGGCATTTGCACGAGCTTCCTGTGCCTGCTCAAGCTGAGCCTGAGCAAAAGCCCTGGTATTTGGATTGGTGGTCTGCTTGATAATCCGCTCAGCCCGGCGCTCAGCAATTCTAGCCTTTCTCAATTCTTCCTTAAGATCAACATCAGCAGGTACCGCAGCTTCAGCCACTGGCTGAGCGACCTCTGGAATATCCCGTGCCGAGAGATCTTGTTGACGCAGTCGTTCAAGAACACGCTCCTGATCTTCGCGGGGAAGATCCTGCCAGCGTGTCGGAGGCACACCAAGTTCTTGGCGAACAGCGGCAACGCGCTCATAGTTAACATTGCCTTCAGCATCCAACCCGGCAGCTTCAGCTAGCTCCTGGTCCCTACCTAGGGATTGTTGCGTAGGCTGCTCTGGAACAGCAGCCTCAACAACAGGTTGCTCAACAGGTGTTACGGGCTGCGTAACATCGGTTTCTGTGGTTGGCTCTGTGGGAGCTTCAGTCACAGGCGGCTGAGTGGGTGCTTCAAGAAGAGGCTGTTGGGGTGGTGCCTCAAGAAGGGGAGGAACAGGAGCCGCAGCTTGGGTGGTCGGCTCCGCAGGAGGAGCTAGGGTTTCACCCGAAGCAATCGCATTCTCAACAGCGGCAATACCTTCAGGCGGGAGATCCCTACCCGCAACATAATCATTGATTAATTGCTGTGTGATTGGTGAGCGAGGTTCTGCCGGAGGGGGCGTTGGCCCCCTTACACCAGCAATACCACCACCCATGATAGCACCCAGTGTGCCACCAATAGCAGCCGCACCAGCAGCGCCACGGGTTATGTCACGCTCAGTGTCAGCACGGCGAGCCGCGATGTTCTGGGCAACCTGACCGCCACCTTCTTCGATGGCTTCTTGTGCGCCTTCACCAGCAGCACCCGTCAGAACCCGGCGAACAACCCGTTCAGAAAGCTGCTTGCTGAACAGCGCCTTTTCGGCACCCGGCAGAAGAGCGGCAGCGGCACCAGAGATCCCGGCACCCATAAGGCCAGCCTGTTGAGCCGCCTCTTCAGCCAGCGTCCTGCGAGCTTCCTCCGCAGACATCCTTTGTGTCAGGGCCTGATACGCAGGGCTGTTTGCTAGCGTTGTATCAGGCAAGGACATGACATCCTGATATGCCTGACCCGCCACTTCACCGCCCTGTAGAGCGGCGCCTGTACCAATTGCAGTGCCTGTGCCTACCCTACCAGCCAACTGTTCTGCTGCCTCAACGGCAGCTTGCCTCTCAGCGCCAGCAGCAGCAGCTCTCACCGCCCCTCGGGTGCCAAGCTGAACAGCACCCATAGCAGCCCGGCCTACACCCCCGGTGGCAACAAACATGGGGATCTGCTCAAGCAGCATGGACCCAATGAGGCTCGGGTTCTGTGCCAACATTCTCAGAGCAGCGGATGCTTCAGCAACCAAGCCCTGATCTTCAGCCCGCTTTACCGCTTCAGATAATGCCGCGCGTTTGGCGCGCATCTCCTCGGACATAAGGCTTTCGCCGTATTGCTGAACATCACGTCCAGCGCGAGTGAGAGCATTGTCATACCCAACGCCAGGAAGAACCATGCCACCCAGAGAGCCGACAGTAGAAAGTAAACCGCCGCCACCAGAAACAACTGAACCAAGTGCAGTGCCAAGCGCACTCCCTCCTTGAGGTGGTTGTGCTGACTGCTGAGGTGCCGAAGAAAACCGAGACATAAAGTCTTCGACAGGGATATCAGAATAAAACTTCTTATGAATACCAGTAAGAAGTTGTTCGTCAGAGAGATCATCGTATTGAGGAAATACCTGACGAACTTCTTGAATGGTAGGCATATTAATTCCCCTGATCAGCGGAGGCCGAGCGGATCATTTATCCCAAACCTTGCAGCAAGCTGCCTTTCTCGCGCAACCCTAGCAGCCTCAAGCTGCTGAAGCCTTCCCATAATTGGCGCGCGTTGATTTTCAGAAACACTCGCAATTTGTGAACGAGTGGTGCCAATCTGCTCGCCAATCACTTTGAGTTCTGGATCAGCGTCAAGGGCAGACCTGAATGCGGTTAAATTTGCTCGCCTCCCAGCGGCTTCAAGATTTTCGCCTTGCATACGCTCACGAGATTCAAGCGCAGTCGCCTGCCTTTCGCCAATTAGGCGTTGTGTTTCATTTGCGGCGGCAGCACGAGCGCTTGCACCAGCCTCCGCAACACGAGAACGGTATTCAGCAGCACTGATCTGGCCAAGCGCATACATGCGCTGGAGGTTGGCCTGTTCCAGAGAGAACCTGTCACGGATATCTTGACGCTCATCCTGACGGATCTGACCAAGCTGCTGAGCATAGGACTGAACAGCAGGTGTGGCACCCTCACCAATAGAACCAAGAAAGCTTGGGTTCCTTGAAGCAGCCATGCGAAGGCCAGCTTCTATTAAGGCAAGGTTCTGAGCTTCACGCCTCCGCTCTTGCGGATTGGTCCTGCCCTTCTCAAGTTCAGCACGAAGGGCAGCGAGGTTGTTGGGGAAGGCAGCTTCAAGGCGGCGCATCCCGCCAAGCACACCATCTTCAAAGCTACCACCACCAGCGCCAGCGCCAGGAATACCAGCGGCACCGCCACCGCCAGCGCCACCACCAGCAGAAGGAGCAGCAGGCCCGGCTGGCGTTTGATAAACCTGCCTGCCACCCATTGGCTCTGGGGTATAATCTGGGATGGGCGGAATCCCAGCGCTCGGGCCTGGAGTGTAACGGGTTTCACCTTCAATAGGACGCTCTTCTCCAAACTCACCACCACCACGCGGAAGTTGAGAAGTTGGTTGATTTGTTTCTCTTAGCCGCTGCGTTTCTTCGCGGAATCGCCTGAAACGATCAAAAAATGGGCTTGATGGTAAAGCTTCCGATTCTGGCAGAAGGCCAAAATCTTCAGCCATTCCCCCAGCCTGCATCCTGACAACGCCACCCTCGCGCATCTCCTGCATGTCATCGGGTGAAGCGCGTTCCTCTTCCTCATAACCAGGGGTGCGGAGGGATCGAATACCAGCTTGATCGTAGGTCTGTGGAACGCTGGCCAGATCCTCAGCCACTGTGCCTTGAGGCTCCTGCTGCTGTTGCGCTCGCATATCCTTGCGGCGGCGGATCTCAGATAGAACCAAATATGAAGGCGCAGAGCTATCAGGTGCCTGCATCAACTGCATAAGCTGATCGTCTGATGCGTTCTTCAGGGCATCCTGGATACGAAGCAGATTCATGGCGACCTCTTATCAGCGCATCAAGCCAAGGCCAGCAATGCCAAGGCCCGCGAATTGAGCAAACTGGTTGGGGTTCTGGTACTGCATAACAGTCTGAGAAGGCTGAACAGGAATACCACGCATGATGTTTGAGAAGTAGTTAAGCTGCTGCTTCTCATAGTCACGCTGATTCAGGAAGTCCCGCTCAGCAATATCAAGCCCACGCTGTTCCTGCGCTTGCTGCGCGCCACCCTGCTGCTGCAACGCCTGGGCCTGCTGCAATCCAAGTGTCTGCTGCTGCGCGCCAAGCTGACCCAACGCCCCAGCCTGCTGCAAACCGAACTGCTGCTGACCCAAGCCCATCTGAGCAAGATCACGAGCGCCTTGCAGATTAAGGCCAGCACCCTGGAGACCAATGCCCGCACCCTGAAGCCCAAGCTGCTGTTGCTGAGTGGAAAGCTGCCCAAGCAAACCAGCCTGCTGCAACCCAAGACCCTGCTGACGAGAAGCCAAATCGGACATAGCTTGAGATGCCTGCAAGGACATACCCTGCTGCCCTAAACCAAGCTGACCAATAGCCTGCGCGCCCTGCAATCCAAGGCCAGCCCCGCTTAGACCAAACTGTTCGCCAGCAAGACGCTGCTGCTCAGTTGTGGCTTGAGCCGACATGGAGGCGGCGCGGTCCCGCTCGAACTGAGCTTGGGCATTTTCAAATGCCTTTTGACGACCCGTGGCTTCGATCTCATTAAGCTGCTGCCCCAAACCACGTTGAGCAACACCCTCTTGGATGGCAGACCTATACCCACCAAACGCACCAGATCGAATGGCTTGGCTTTCGCGGGCCGGGCGACCTTCTTCAAAATTCCTAACTGCGGCCTTGCGCTGCGCCTCGACCACATTCTCCATATACGGAGACATATACTGCCCGGCAGACTCACCAGTGAAAGCAGACTGCCTGATAGCGTTAGACGCATAATCTCCAGCATTAAACCCACGACCAACGGCTTGCTGAGCAAAACGCTGTGCGTTGGCAGCAGGCATACCACCAACGGTGGCTTGAGATGCTAAAGACCGAGCCTGAGAAACATCAGGCGCTCCAGCGGCCAGGGCATCATAAGACACCTGACGGGCAGACTGCATCTGAGGCGCACCCGCCGCGAGAGTGGAGCCAACCATTTGATTGGCCTGACCAATCATGCCCCCAGATGTGCCAACCATACCGCGAGCAGCATTGATGTCGCCCGCACCAGCAGCGCCAGCCTGCCCCGCAATTTGAATAGCTTGAGCCGATTCGGGGGTTCCACGCGCTGCAATGTCACGGGTTGCCTGGAAGCCCGCTTGCGTGTCGCCAGTAAAACCAGCAAGACGATTTTCCTTATAGCCAACATAAGGCTGATTACTCTCAGCCTCAGTCCTCGCCATCATCCGCTCAAAATATGGTTTCGCATATTCCGGGAGATTTGAGGTGTAAGTCGTGCTGCTGCTGGGACCGCCTGAACCGCCACCCATCTTAAAGCTCCTTCTCAAACAGGATCAGGTTCTCTTTCACCCCATAAGGCTCCAGCATCTTGATCCAGCCTTTTCTACCATAGCCCTCGATCCCTGTGCATTGATTATCTTCTGCCCAACGAACAAGAACTTCCATCATTTCATCCCTCCACTGGCGAATCCTAACTCCACCCGTAAACATGGAAGTCAAAATCCGCCGAGAAGGGTAGTCTGTTATCTCTGTGACCTCACAGCCTAGGATTTCCTTGTCGTCCGTAAAGGCTATCCAAAGCTGCATCTGACCCTGTTGTACCGCGACATAGACATCGTAGAGCATATACCTTCCGTTAGTCACTTTAACCGCAGGGAGAAGGTAATCTTTTACGCTATCCCAGACATCATTGATGTGTTCTATCGGTACAATAGAGACATTCACAGGGAGATTTTCCCACCCATCGCCTTCGGTTGGGAGGTTTTTCCGGTACGCTCCTTGCGGACATCCCGCATCAAGCCATGAAGCTTGCGAACACCCTGGTCTGTGGAGCCATCTCCAAGGCCAGAGACCACATCGGCGGGGACCACAAATTCACCGTCTGCAAGGCGAACCTTCTGTCGTCCCTCGATGGTCCCGGGAACAAGATCGTCCATCCCGCCGCCAGCCCCACGCACCCTGCCACCAGTTACACGGTCTTTGAGAAGAGCAAGAGCTTCGTCCCCGAAGGTTTCGCGGAACTTGGAGATGGCATCAGATGGGCGGGGGTGTTCACCAAGAAGCGCAGCCTTGGCCTCGTTCATCAGGTTGGCA
>Ga0315900_10002791_pt1 | contig 26217 bp, 15 predicted proteins | sample LakEriMetagenome_FD_203521 | JGI IMG/M metagenome (GOLD analysis project Ga0315900, IMG submission 203521) | Freshwater fungal communities from buoy surface, Lake Erie, Ohio, United States - Buoy 12 MA114 | ecosystem: Environmental > Aquatic > Freshwater > Lake > Lake biofilm | place: USA: Lake...
CAGCAAAATCATGTCGATCAAACGCCGCGTCGGCGGCTTCCGAAACCGTGAAAACTTCAAAACGGCTATCCTCTTTTACTGCGGCGGGCTGGATCTTCACCCACGCTAAACCCGGATGGGCCCTTTTTGAGGCCCTCCGCCGATGGCGAGCAGTTAAAGCAAGAAAATTGGGCTTCCCACGTTTCCTGATTACTCAGAACAAGACTTTGATCGAATTAGCTGAACATCGTCCCCGGACATTGGAGGAGCTTAACGCAATTGAAGGGATAAGCAGGCGATTCTCGGCACGATACGGGGAGGAGATCGTCCAGTTGATTACAGACTGGTATTGCTGGAACATGGACGGCTTCGAACGCCCGGTTATTAATCCGGGTAACGATTCTGTAGCAGATGAGTCCCACGCCAATCGCCCCTCTGAAGACCATGAACCAGCGGTCGATGAACCGGGAGTCGAACTCGATGCCGATTCGTCCATTCCCGTCGTCACTTGCTGGCATTGCGGCAATCGGATCGCTCCCGAACGCATAGAAGTCTTCCCGGATGCGAAGTACTGCGTGACATGCCAGGAAATCGCTGAAAAGAATCGCGACGTCGTTGTGGTCGCGCCCCCAACCTGCCCGCGGTGCGAACAAAAGTGCATCCATTCCCAGCTCGTCTACCGCCACGCCCGCGACCCCGAAATCAAAGGCTGCTTTCTCGGTTGCTCCAGGTACCCGCACTGCCAGTACATCGAACGATAAGGGAGGCCAATGACCGAACGCTTGGCGTATTCAGGCGCAGCAAGAGATGATCTTTGCGATCTAAGTGGTCTGCCCTACTTTCGCGACTTCATTTTTTGAATACTAGCAAATCTGTTGTGGCACTTTCGAGAACGGAAAAGATGCACGGCCCCCTTGCTCAAAAGGCAGTTTTCGGTTCCTGACACCCTTTCTTGTCTCACCCTTTCTTGTCTGGTGGGGGAACACAAAGCGGAGATTGAAGCGGCAAGTCGGTTACGAGTCTCCTGCAGGGAGGTTCTTACGAAACGGTCTGGCAAGACCGGGCGGGTGTGCACTCTGTTTCCTCGTCCCGATATCGGCGGCACTTTGGTGGCTACTGTTCTAGTTTACGTCTCGCAATCAATTCGTCACCGCAGGCTCGGCTACAAGCTTCCGTGGCCAGCCATAAAACGAAGGGCTCGACAGCCTCCCCCCGCCGACAAAACTCCGCCACAATCAACCCACTGGCCGCCTGCTAAACCACCCGCTCCAGCCACCAATCTCGTCCGCGACCCCGTGCCTTGCGCGCTCTCCAGAAGAAATCCGAAGGTTGCCAGAGGCGTCAACCTGTAGTTAAAAATGCGATTACCAGTGTTGCCCTGAGTGTGGCGGCCAGATGAAGGTCGTGTCGTTCATCGAAACGCCGCAGGCGGATGTGATCGAAGCGATATTGAAGCACTGTGGCCTGTGGGAGTCTCGGTCTCCAAGGGGGCCACTGGATGTGCATGAATTGGTGCTCGAGCTGGACGCCGCCTAGACAGGCAACACGCTCGATGCAGCAGTTGAAGCCGACGAGTCTCACGAGTTGACCTACGTCGACATCGACACCTTCCTGGCGAGCTTCTAATCATCCCCGACTCGGGTCGGTATGGGGACGATCTGTCCCAACTGTGGGATTCACGCGTATTTTGCCAACATCGACGTGCTTGATGCAATCCGGCAGGCGGCCAATCGGCTTACAGCCTTTCAGCACGCCTACTCCTTCTCCTTGAATTGATCATGCGCCTTGGTACACTGTTTCAAGCCTCGGTATAATGTGTGAAAATCAAATTTCCTATCAGCTCAGCCATCAGCTAGTACCACAAAAAGGTACAGTGCATGGGGAATTGCAGTGCGCCAGAAATTCATCTTTCGCGTTCGGACCAAAGACGGCGGAATCATCGGGAATATCGTTATCGAGGCGAAAGACCAATACGAAGCTGAACATGAAATCAAGCAGATATACCCTAATCGCGAGATCTTGAACTGCGAGATTCGGTAATCATCGTCGGGCAGGATCAAGGGCAGACAGGTCGTTGCACATTTTTTGATTGAAGACCACAGAATCAGTGCGCCAGCGTAGGCGTAGTCTGGTCTGTGGAGAGAATTATGCTACTTGAGTAAGGAGAGGCCACCCGTGTCTACGGCAATTCCAGTTCCCGAAGGGACTATTGCGCAACGGCCGCTCCAGTTCTTCTGGATTGCGGATTACTCAGGTTCCATGTCGGGGAAGAAGATCGCCATTCTCAACCAGGCGATCCGTGAAGCGCTGCAACCGGTTCGCGACGCGGTCGCTGCTCATCCCGAAGTGGCGATCATGATGCGCGCCGTCAAGTTTTCGGACAGCGCCGACTGGCATGTCGGCCCGGCCCCCGTGCCCGTCGAGCAATTCGTCTGGCCCGAATTGAGCACGGACGGAGGAACAGGCACGGCCCAGGCTCTGCGGCTTCTGGCTAGCGAACTTACAATGGAGAAGATGCCTCGCCGGGGTTATCCGCCCGTTTGTATTCTCGTATCCGACGGTTTCTGCACCGATCCCCCCGAAGAGTACGAAGCAGCAATTGCTGACCTCGTGAAGCTACCTTGGGGAAAACGGGCGGTTCGACTGGCTATTGCAGTCGGCGATGCCGCCGACTACGACGAGGGCGAATTGCTCAAGTTCGTCAGTCACTCGGAGATAGGCGTGCTAAAGGCAGACACGCCACAGAAACTCATCAACTACATTCGCTGGGCGAGCGTTGCCGCTACCGTCGGGGCCTCTGTCGGCAAAAGCAAGGCGGGCGGGTCAGACCCGGATTCCCAATACGTTGTCCTGCCAACCCCGCCTGCCGAACCTGCGGTTACCTCTAACGATCTGGATGTGTTTTAGAGGTTGTCATGCGTGATCGGGGCGAGGTGCTTCCGCTGGGGGATGCGGCACTCGGCTGGGCGTTTGCTTGCAGCCGGGCTGGGTCTGCCCATGTCCGCTCGGGTAAGCCGTGCCAGGATGCCTATGCTCTATGGTCCGGTGCCGTCGCGGGGCAATCATGCATGATTGCCGCCGTTGCCGATGGTCACGGCGACGACCGTCACGACCAGAGTCAGTATGGAGCAGCCTTGGCCGTGCGGGCGGCAATCGAAGAGATGGTCGGCCTGCAAACCCATTTCGGGGGTGTGGGGCTGTCGTCGCAGCTCGTCAACAGTTTCAAGACAGACTTCCCTCGCCGCCTCGGCAGACGCTGGCGCAAGGCCGTCATCGCGAATGCCAGGCGGCGCCTACGTTCGGAAGGCTCGGGGGAAAATCAGGAGAATTCTGATCTGCTCCCTCGCTACGGGACCACGTTGCTGGCCGCCTTGGTGGTTGGCAACACGCTCCTTGTCGGGCAAATCGGAGACGGAGAGACGATGCTGGTGAGGCCCGATGGAATAGTGGACTTTCCGCTGGCCTGTGAGAGCGAAGACGTGGGCGTGGTCACCGATTCGCTCTGTTCGGCCGAAGCGCATCGCCGATGGCGAACCGCTGCCCTGGACTCCTCAAAAGGAGGGCTGGTTTTGCTTAGCACAGACGGCTTGGTGAACGCCTTTTCCGACGAGATCGAATTGAACGTATTCGCCAGGAGCATGAAGGACCGCATTCGAGAATTTGGCTTGCTACAGGTTGCATCTTCATTGCCTGGTTGGCTCGACCATTATTCCGGCGGTGGAAGCGGTGACGACATCACACTCGCGGTAGTCATGATTCAACCTGGGTCAGAAGGTCAGGTTTAGAAACGATCCGTCGTCGAAATAACAAGTCACGATACGAGCGACCAGTCCCAAGGGGATATCCATGTCATTAGTGATCGGACAGCAAGTGTTCGCGGAGACGGCCAAGACGTCCTTGGTTGTGAAGAAAAAACTGGGTGAAGGCGGACAGGGTGCGGTTTACCTAGTTGATGGCGTGCACGGAAGTCAGGCCCTGAAATGGTACAACGTCGAACAGGCCACCGAGGAACAGCGAACTGCAATCCGCTATTTGGTCAATAGCGGACCGCCTCGCGGCCCTGCCGGGCGTCGTTTCATTTGGCCCCAGGACCTGGTCACGGCTGCTGGGTTGCGTCAGTTCGGCTATTTGATGCCGCTCATCGACACGCGCCGTTTTGCCGACTTGGGCGAAGTCTGGGCGCGGCGCAAGCCCGTACCTGGTCTCGACTCCCTATGCGAGACTTCGTACCAGATCGCCAATAGCTACAGGGCGTTGCATCTCAGCGGGCATTGCTACCGCGACATTTCTCGTGGCAACCTGATGTTCGATCCGACCACCGGCGACGTCCTGATTTGCGACAACGACAACGTCGGCGTCAACCGGCAGTCAACCTGTCAGGTCTGGGGCACAATGGAGTACATGGCCCCAGAGTTGATTCGGGGCGATGCCGAGCATCCCTCGACGGAAACGGATTTGCATTCCCTAGCGGTGCTACTCTTCCTTCTTTGGGTCTGGCACCACCCTTTGCACGGCGAACTGGAGTATCAGGTCCGCAGCTGGGATCTGCCGGCCAAAAAGCAGGTCTACGGGATCACGCCTGTTTTCATCTTCGACCCGGTTGACAAACGCAATCGTCTTCCGAACGATCCGGATTACGTGACAGGCTCCAAGCGTTGGGCGACATGCCCGCCTTCTATCCAGGGGCTCTTCACCAAAGCTTTCACCATCGGCTTGAAAGAACCGGCCCGCCGCGTAACCGAGGGGGAGTGGCAAAACGCCTTTCTGCAATTGAAAGATGGTCTTCTATCCTGCCCAGCGTGCCGGGCAGTCAACCTCTGGGAACCTTCGAACTCCGCTGTTTTATGCTGGAATTGCGAAAAGCCCATCACCTTGCCTCCCAAACTGGTCATCTCGCGTCCTGGCGGCAAGCACTATGTTTTGCTTACCAAAAACGCGAAGGTTCTCAGGCGGCACATTGACCCAATTGGCAATGAGGAGCAAGGAGCCGAAGTTCTGGGGCACGTAGCCCAGAACCCAGCCAACCCTCAGGTGTGGGGCATCCGCAACCTGACGGGAAGCCCGTGGGTGGCAACGGCCACGGATGGCAAAACTGTGGAGGTCGCTCCCCAAAAGGCGGTTCCAATGAGTGCCGGCCTCAGAGTGAATATCGGCGGAGTCGCAGCGGAGATCATGGCCTGAAGGAGTAATTACGAACTCACCTCTTTGAAATAGCACATGAACGACACCGTACGGCAGCAATTGTGCGATCTTGTAGCTCAACAAGGTCGCACTTTGGTTCAGGATGCCCGGCGATGCGATTCGCTGGTCCGGGACTTTTGCGGCACGACGACGGCGGAAACCAAGAATCTACTCCTCTCAATCAAGGAACAAGTCCCTCACGATGCTCTTGCCCAGTCTTCCGACCCGTGGCCGACCGTCTTGAGCCGATTGAGCCAAAAGCTCCAGCAAGGCTTGGCAATGGAGGCGGTGGCGGCGACCCCAATTGAGTCTTGGGCCATTGCTCTCGGAGTGATCTCGGGCGTTGACACGACGAGGCCCGGACCAAGACGGCACAGAGTGTCCGAAACCATGGCGGAACGGGCAACGACTACGCCGAGAGCTTCCACAGCCGTCTCCGAGACGAACTGCTGAACTTGGAGGAATTCGAGAGCGTGGCTCACGCCAGAGCCCACGCCAACGCGTACCGTGAGGACTACAACGGCTACCGCCCCCACCGCTCCCTTGGCGGCATCCCCTCAAATGAATTCGCTCTTCGCAGTGCTGATTCCGCTTCGGTCGCTGCGCTCCATCAGCACAGCTAAGAGATAACTTTTACCCAAACCGTACTCTTACAACTGCTGGATCAAAAATGGGGGCATTGCACAATGATCAATCGAGTTTCTTTGGTTTAGATTAATGACAGGAGTGCCTGCTTGAGGCGGGATACCGAGCCCACACGAATCCTATATGGAGCACAAATTCCCCTGGGTACGGAAGCCTCACTTTCCGATAAATTCTCCACTTGTGAGCGTTACTACCTTTTTTAGGAATGTCGCTAATTCCTCTGTAAAGTAATTTCCTAATGCAATTGTGTTGATTGGAATCTTTGGATTTCGCTGACAAAGCCGATAGATAGCATTGGCTTGATTGCTGTCAAATCCCTTATTGCTGCCTGATGTTGGCGCTCCATCAGTAAATAAGATTATTGTGTCGACACCTTCATGCTCATATGCAACGGTCAGGCCAGCGAGCGTGTTCGTTCCACCACCCGGCTTTAGTTCATTAAGGAATTTCAGCATTCTACCCCGTTGAAACTCTCCAGAAGATCCGCGAAGGTCGATCAGCCGTTTTTCGGGTTCAAATGAAATTGCCTGGTCGTTAAAAACGACGAGGCCGCACTTTTCAACGTCCAACAACTCGAGCCAAGTTTTTATGACCTTGCTTGTATTTTGCCAGCGCGGCGAAATACCGTCGGATTCGTTCATACTTCCCGAGGCATCGACTACGAAAACAACATTCTTCATCTCGCCTTTTAGGCCGATCAGTTGCCTACGGATTTTAAACTCCTGATTTCTCAACGCGGCATTCGACTTAGTCAGCAGTTCGACATCGGATAATGCCTCGTCATATTGCTTGCGCAAAGCATCAAATCTCTCTTGCAAGGTTCGGCTACTTTCGGCACTCGCCCTCAATTCAGCTACTTGCTCGTTAAGAACTCTTAACTGGTCAATTAATTGCGAATTAGCCATTGTCAAGCTTGCAACTTTCGCCTCCAAGTCGCGGCTTGCCTCCAACCTCGCGCTGAGGCGGTCTACCTGTGCCTCCAAGTCCTTGTTCTGGGCCGAAAGTTGGTTGTTAATCTCAGCTAACGACGAGGCCTGTGATTTTGCCAAGTTGACTTGTGCGATCAATTGGGAGACTACCTCAGAAAGTGCTTTTTTGGCGCCTTCAAGTTCGGCGACTAATGTTTGGAGCCTTTGATTCTCCAACCTAGCCTCCTCAAGTGAACGTTGCGAAGCAAGCAGTGCCTTTTTCGCATCTTCCGCTTCCTGCTTTGCAATGGCTAGCAATTTATCAAAGCTATCTGTTCGACTTTTAAGGCTGCGAAGCTCAAAGGACACCGCCTGCAACTCCTCTTTTGAGCTTGCAAGATCTGTTTGAAGCTTGTTCACTTCGTTCCGGGATTCGAGCAGACTCGTGGCGATAGTCGACGCTTGCTCTCGCTCTTTTGAAAGCTCGCGCGTGCGAGTTCGAACACGACCATCCAGAAATACAGCAACAACAACCGAAAATAAAAACATGAGAAGCACGGTATCAGTCGTCGATATCCATCCAATCGCCGATGTACTTGCTCCCGCTCGCTGATTTTCGCTGGTCATATGTTACCTCGCAATCCGAATCGACCTAGAAAAACCAGCAGGGCAATCGCATTCGCTGCTAGCGCTGAAAACCATTGAAAAGCAGGCACCTTTCGCAAGTTCCTGGAATGCAAAGCGCTCCCGCATCGCAAGAATTAATACCTTTTTGTCGTTTTAACGGTCGAACTGCTGAGAAAAGCCCGCGATTTGGGGGATTTCAAATGCGATTGCCCTGGAAAAACCAGCGACGTGGCCGTCCTTCCGTAGGAGGAGGTATCTTATCAATGGCCGACCCAAGTTGCTCAGCAACTTTAAGTAGCTTCTCCAAGGCGGCATTTAGTTGTTGGATCTCGTTACCATTGGACGTCACCTGGCGAATGCTGCCGAGCGCGAGATTAATGTTACTGACCGCTTGGTCAAATGCGGCAAGCTTACCTAAGACCGGCTCGATGCCGATTTCAGTAATCTCTTCGAGCTTTTTGCTGGACTGTAAAAGTGCTTCGGCATATCGGCTGGCCGCCATGTTAATGGGCTCGCTCGTCTGAAGAATCGATTCGTAGGCGAGCTTCGCGTTTTGTTCCAGAGCTGAGTACGCTGACCTTATTCTATCGATGCCGCCAAGTGAAGAGCTTTGAAACTGGCTTGCGAGGCCACTGGCATCCCGCAAGACCGATGCGGATTGGCCAAATGCGGCGATTGACGATTCAAACGAATTAATTGAATCCGTGTACCGACTCGCGGCTTGGTACTGGGCCTCTACAGCGGCCGAGAACTTATCGCGAATCGACTTTGAAAATTCAGCGAGTGACCCTGAAAGATCTTCAGGCAAAGAGGCCGATAATCTGACTAAGAACCGGTTGTAATCGCCTGCAACAGATTCAATCGCAGAACGAAATCGATCTGCATGCTCTAAGAGCGATTCAGCTGTCGCGTCAAAGTTTTTCGTCGCCCTTCCGAGAAACTGATGGGACGCAACAACTTCCCGCTCAACCGATTGCTTTAGCAAAGCAGCGCCAGTCGAAGTATCCTTGGCTGCATCAGCCAATCTCAAAGCCGCTTCCTCAATCCGACTCGTGGAATCGCTTACATTTGACATAATCACTTGAATGTCAACTGCTGCTGCTCTAATGTTTTGGGAAGCAGGGCCCATTTGCTCTTGCATATGACGCTGGAACTCTTGTGAAACTTTAGCGAGTGTCGAGAATACCTCGCTTGCAGCAATCGACTGCTGAGATGCATTCGCAAAGGACTGCTGCATCCGAACAAGCTCATCTTTAATCTCTCCCGTGACCCATTCAAGCCTTTCTGTCGTCCCCCCCAAGTAACTCTGATAAGGCAAAATGGAGGATTGAAGTGAGTCTAAAAGCTTAGCGCCTGCCGAACCGAATTCTTCAATGACATTTGTCGCCTTTATGCTGCCCTCTGTGAGAGTAGCGATTGACTCACTCAAGCGACTTGTCGATTCCGAGATATCGGCAGCAGTTGCGTTCTGATACTCGTAAGTCTTCGCAATGTTTTCTTCAGTCACTTGTCGGAACTTTAAAACGCTCGAAGAGAATTCACTGGCTGCAGAGACACATTGCGGAACGATCCTGCCAAATTTGTCAGCTGCTTCGTTGACGACTTCTGCTAGGCGAGGAAGATTCTGGGGCAGCCCTTTCATTTCGGACACGAATGTTTGGAGATTAAGCCGGAATTCGTTGGCCACATTATGCATCAAATCAGCGACACTGCGCATCGTGGCTATACTTGCACTCTGGTCAGTTGATGTCGCACGAAGTGAAGATGCCACTTCCGTGAGAGCCTGCGTGGACCTATCGAGTGGTCCTACCCGGGATTTCCAAACAAATTTGTCGAACCAAATTCTGGCCGAGTCCTTTACATCGCCGTGCTGAAATTCCGTAATTGCCAACAACCCCTGATTAATCAAGGCAAGGAGTGCACCAGCACCGACTCCAACAAACATCGGCGTAATGGATTGTACTATTTCGGAGAAAGCTTCGGTGTCACTTGGCGGCTCAAAGCCCCAGAATCCAACCGCAGTGAGTATTACTCCAAGTAGGGGCGCAGCGATGCTTAGTCGGCTCAATATATTGAATCGCAGGTCGTCGTTTAGGGAGCGATCAAGCTCTTCAAAACATTCGTTGCGAGAGATATCCACTGCAGAGGCCTGCTGCGCATCGAAGGTCATTGATAGCCACTCTAGCCAGCTGTGGAGCTCCGGCTGGAGCTTACCATTTCCTTGAGCGGCGCCTCGAAGTTCCTTGCCCAGTTTCTTGAGCGATCTTCTCAGTGAAAAAAAGACCGAAAGCTGTGCCAGAAGAAATGCGAGCACGACTGGAACGACGACCGATAGTGCAAGCGAGTGCATGAGGCTTGTGACAGTAGGGAAGGTTATTAGAGTGAGGCTTCAGTTAAGCTAATCTCAGTTGGTTAAGGTTTCAACGACGTTTCATGAGGTATCTGGGGTGTTTCCTGGCTAATCGCAACGGATAGTCCTTTTTGTAAGACTTGTAGAAATAGAATAAACCGACTAGTCGCAATGCCCGAGCCTCGCAAGTCCAAGACAGCGTCTCTGTAGCCGAAATCTATCAGTCCAGCAGTTCGGCTTGCGAAGTTGCATTTGGTTACCTCTTCCCAATCAACGAATTTGGCACCAGACGAATTAGACAAACAGTTGCAAAAATGGAGGCCCTTGTCTGTAAAGACTATTCCCTTTGGTTCGTCGCAAAATTGATTCAAGTTGATCAGTCCAGCCACGACTTCAGATGTTTCGCGTGGCAGTGCAGTCTTGACTAATGACGAATCAAGTGACTTGTCAATCTGGCCATTCTCAATCTCAATGTAGTCTCCAAAGGCAGCGGCCATCGCCTCGGCAAAACGGTGTAATTTTACCTTTGGAAACTTGCAATATTGCTTTAGGAATTGGCATGAGTATTCTTCGAGTCCAGCCAGCAATACCGGCATTTGCAATCTCGATGCTCTTTCTTCTTCATTTAATCGAACGTCATTTAGAATGTGGGATATATATTGGCCGTATTGAAACAAATCCCAGTCATTCCCATCGTCTAATACCAATGTCCAGTCAAGAATCGTATTTAAAGCGGATTTTTGTTTTTTAAATAATAATCTTGACGCCCCTCCTTCGATGCCAATTATGGAGTGGCAGCGTGGGCAAATATATTTACTTGGACCGGAAGACGTCGGAAGTTTGCCGGGATTCGAGCAGCTTGGGCAGGTGAGAGAGATGAGTAGGTCTTGCGATGAAACAAGCTTGAGGGTCTTTTTCCAAATGAATCCGGCGTTTCGTGTTATGGATACTTCGATGCCAGTAAGGCGCGTTACGTTTTGCGCAGCTTTTTCCAAGTCGTTTGCTAATGCTGTACGCAAGTCCTCAGTAAACCTTGCAAACTGTGCCACAACGAATACTTCCCTGGGGAATCGAGGACAGTAGTCGCGTAGAAGAGCTTCAAGCCGACGATGGTCTTTTATGATGTCTTCGCCGTACTCGTTCAGGACTCGTGTCAAGCTTGGCTCTACTTGATCAACCATATGGCTCTCGAGCAATCAGTGTGTAACGTTGGAGCAAGGCGGAATTCGAGATTTGAGCTAGTTTCTTCTACCAGCAAGCGTTCTTTTGTAAGCTACGGCGCTGATAGAGCGAGTTACCGCAGCCGGATAATCCCCGGAATAGCGGGTTCGCATTTGAACTTCATTCTACACAGCGGAAAAACAGGGCAATTTGGCCCGGGAAAACGCGAAATACCAAAAATCCGAGGGAGATCCCCAATTTTGGTTCTGCGGGCTTTTTTTCGCCTTAGGTCGCTAATTGATAGAGGTCACGCTCGGCTCCTGAAATTGCGTTAGCCCTTCAATGGCGGACACAACAAAACGGAATTGGCCGGAAGAGCCGTACAGCAGTGTCGCGTTCATTCGCGCCCGGTCTGGCGGACTCAACCTTGTTGCCCGGAAAACGTCAAAATTCGGACTGGCGACTCGAAAAAGACGCCGCCTTCCAGCGTACGAGAACATTGCCGAGTTCGTGAATCGAGCCAGGCACCTCCCCTGCTTTCGAAGACTTTCAATCGTCGTAGGGGAACAGCCAAAGCCACTAATCCCCCGGCAAAACAGACTTCCCGAGACAAACCTGCGGCGAAAATCGCTGGACTGTCAGGCGTCGGGAAAAACATCGTCCAGTGTTCCTCACCGGAACCAACAAGGGGCAACTCGGTAGTGCCGTTGGCGTGGTCTGGTCAAAGAGCGGGCCCTTTTTACCCCATAGTCAGAGCTATTTTCGTGGCCGCGATTCAGGCTCCGTCACATCGAAGCCGCCGCGGTCTCAACCATGAGGGCAAGAGCCCAATCGAGAAAGCGAATTTCCCCGCACGTCGAGATGAACGGTCAAACTGGTGTTCTGGCCGAAGCCGAGGCATTATGATGAGGCCTGACCCGTTCGGATGGATTGGACAATTGGCTGAAAAATTGCTTCCCGCGAATGCTCGTTCGCTTAAACCTGCGGAAATTGGCATATGAAAACAATCACTGACGACCGCTGGCTGTCGGTCGAAGAAATCGCGGTGTACCTCGGGGTTAAGCGAGATACCGTCTACAAATGGATCGATCGCAAAAGCATGCCCGCCCAAAAGCTGGGAAGCCTCTGGAAGTTTAAGCGGTCGGAAGTCGATGACTGGGTTCGTTCCGGCGGCTCAGTCGATGGCCGTCGCTTCAGCAAGCCGCGGTGACCCGAGGCGGAATGAGGCGAATCCGGGGTGCAAGTTGGGGTTTTGAGACGACGGCGGTGGTAACTCATGAGCACGACAAAAAACTGGACGACAGTAACAGAGTCCAGGTTTCCTTGGGAAAGGGAGGCCTTGGAATTTGTGCGCCGCCAATTCCCCCCCCACGAACCCTATCGCGCCTGGGCCAACTTCGAGTTTATCGCCGACGATGGCAGCATCAACGAAGTCGACCTGCTCGTCTTCACCCCGCAAGGCTTTTTCCTCATCGAGATCAAAAGTCAGCCTGGCCGTTTGCTCGGTGACGCTGGTACATGGACGTGGGAATCCGATGGCCGAATGAAAACCGTCGACAACCCGCTGATGGCCGCAAATCTAAAAGCTAAAAAGCTGCGCGATTTGATTCAGTCGCAAAAGGTCTTTCAGAAAAAAGGAGCCTCGCTGTACGTCGAAGCACTAGTCTTTTGTTCCGCTCCTGACCTCAAACTGGAACTGCAAGGTAATGCTCGCACCCGGATCTGTCTCCGCGATCGAGACGCAGAGGGAGACAGGCGAGCTCGCCCCGGCATCATGGCGGCAATCAAACGCCGGGAATGCCCGGGCCTCGAGTCCAATCCAAAGGGAACCCATGACCGGCCCTTGGCAAGGCTGGTCTCTCAAGCAATGGAACAGGCTGGAATCCGTCCCTCCCAACGGCATCGCAAAGTCAGCGACTATCTCCTGAATCGGATTATCGCTGAAGGTCCAGGCTATCAGGATTGGCAGGCCACCCACTCTCAAGTCGCCGAGTCGATTCGAAGGATTCGCCTATATCTCGTTCGCGCGGGTGCGACGGTCGAAGAGCGACAGACAAACCAGCGGGCCGCCCTGCGTGAATTTCAGCTCCTGGAAACGCTCCAGCACCCCGGCGTCTTAAAAGCTTACGACTTGACCGAACATGAAGTCGGACCAGCCCTGATTTTCGAGCATGATCCACTCAGCATCCGTTTAGACCACTATCTGGCCCAACAGAAAGACAAACTCAGCACCGCGACCAGGCTCGACCTCGTCCGCCAAATCGCCGAAGTAATGCGGTATGCCCACGACAAGAAAGTCGTTCATCGCGCGCTCTCCCCCCAGAGCATTCTGATCTCCAATGCGGCGAGCGATCGTCCGCGGGTCAAGATTTACAATTGGCAAGTTGGCTATCGCAGTGGCAATGGCACCTCCGGTGGCTCGCGAAATGTGACGGCCACGCGCCACGTCGATCGCTTGGTCGAGGATGCGAGCACGGCGTACATGGCGCCCGAGGCACTCACCGACGACACCCCCGGCGAGCACCTTGACGTATTCTCGCTAGGAGCAATCGCCTATCACGTCCTCTCAGGCTTTGCGCCCGCCGACAATGGGCTGGAGTTAAGCAACAAGCTGCGGGAAACCAAAGGCCTGCCGATTAGCTCCGTGCTGAATGGGGCGGGTGAGTCGCTGCAGTTCCTGATCCAGTACAGCACCCACCCCGAGGTTTCCAACCGGATCGATTCGGTGGTCGATTTCCTCGAAGCTCTCGATGCAGTCGAAAAGGAGGAAGCATCGCCCGATCACGATTACATCGACGACCCCGACCGGGCCCAAATCGGTGACCTGCTCCCCGGCGGCTTCACGGTTGTGCGGCGGCTTGGCCAGGGCTCCTGCTCTTTGGCTTTGCTGGTTGAGTACCAAGACCAGGAATTCGTCCTGAAGATTGCCAACCACCCCGACAATAACTCGCGCCTGGAAGATGAAGCCGACGTGCTGCAAAAAGTCCGTCATCCACACGTCGTTGAATTGATTGAGTCGCGGGAAATTGGTGATCGCGTGGCATTTTTGATGCGGCCCGTTTTTGTCGACAGGGAGAAACAGTCGATTGAAACACTCGGACAGCGATTGCGAAAGGAAGGGCGGCTGCACATTGACTTATTGCAGCGGTTCGGCGAAGACCTGCTCGGGGTCGTCAGCCATCTGGAGGAGCAAGGCATTCCGCACCGCGACATAAAGCCCGACAACATCGCAGTGGGGAAAGTCGGCCGAGGTGACAAGCTGCATTTGGTGCTGTTCGATTTCTCGCTGTCGCGCGCTCCGATGGACAATATCCGAGCGGGTACGAACGGGTATCTCGACCCGCTTCTGCCGCTGAGAAAGCCCCCACGCTGGGACCTGCATGCGGAGCGTTATGCCGCTGCCATGACACTGTATGAACTTGCCACCGGCAGTTTGCCCAAATGGGGAGATGGGGCAACTGACCCGTCGCACCTCAGCCCCACAACCGAGATATCGGTCGATGCGGAGCAGTTTGATCCAGGATTGCGCGAATCGCTTGGTGCCTTTTTTCGCAAAGCATTTCGCCGTGACATCGACCAGCGTTTCGACAACGCGGAAGAGATGCTCCGTGCCTGGCGACATTGCTTTGAGGGGCTCGACTCGCCGCGTCCACTCAGCGATGGGGCCGATGAAGACCAGCTTGTTACTTTGCTCGCGGAGGCGACCTTGGAAACGCCGATCCCCGAACTTGGTTTGGGCACCCGGGCAACCAACGTCCTCGACCGCGCCAATATCCTCACGGTCGATGATTTGCTCAGCCTCCCTGTTCACCGTCTCCACCGCCTGCGTGGTGTCGGCAGTAAGACCCGCCGCGAAATCACCACCGCCGTCAAAATCCTCCGCGATCGGCTCGGTACGCCGAGCAAACAGCAGACAACGACGGAAGAAAACACCGAACAGACACAAGACGCCCTCGAAGCAGCGACATTCAGCATCGACCAATTGGCCGAGCGAATTCACAGGGTCGGCAGTCGCGAAGGCGAGACCTTTTCAGGGACCTTACACGCACTGCTGGGCTTCAATTCCGGAATATCCTCGACTTGGCCGAGTCAAGCGGAGGTTGCCGAGTTGCTCAAGGTGACGCGTGGCCGAATCGGGCAAATTGTTCCCAAGCTGCAGTCCCGGTTGTCCAAGCTCTCGGGACTCACCACGCTCCGCGCCGACGTCAGCGAAATTCTCGCCGGCCAGGGTGGAGTCATGTCCGTCCGGGAAGTGACAGAAGCGGTTCTGGTCGCGCGGGGGTCGGTGCTGGAGGAGCCGCAGCGCAGCCAAGTCGCCCGCGCCGTGGTGCGAGCCGCAGTTGAGGTGGAACGCGGGATGACGGAGCCCCGCTTTCTGGTGCGGCGGGATGAAGACCGGATCGTGATTGCCCAGTCGATAGAGTTAGCCAACTATGCACGGCGACTCGGTGACGTTGCCGATCTGCTGGCGGCCGAAGACCCGTTGCTCACCCCGGCCCGCGTGCTGGAACGACTCCGCGAGGTCCCTGCTCCCCACGATACAATGCTCACCGATTCCCGTTTGGTCCGGTTGGCGGCCGAGATATCGGTGAATGCCGCCGTATCGAGCCGTCAGGAGCTTTATCCGCGAGGGATGTCCGCGGCGCGGGCTTTAAAACTCTCTCAGGGCGCATTGCTCGGTTTGCGTTATCTCACGCCCCAGCAGATTCGCGAACGAGTCGGCAGCCGTTATCCGGATGCCGCGCCGCTTCCGAGCCGTCCCGAATTGGATTCCTTGCTTGTTCAGGCAGGTTTCGATTTCCGCTGGGAGGAAAACGGCAAGGATGGAGAGGGTTGCTACGTCAGTCCGCTGCGCGAGCTGGTTTCGGTAACAAGCGGCAGCGAGTCTGTGGTCCGACTCCCCACGCTGCCCGGACGCGGGCAAGCCGGAGAGGTGACGCCAGACGAAGCGGACGCTCGGCAGTTTGAAGAGCGGCTACAGCGCGGGATTCGGGAAGGCTCGTTCATGGCCCTGCTTGTCAATCCGAAGTATTACGAGCGAGCTCGGCAAGAGTTGTGTCGTCGCTTTCCGCTCGAGTTGATTGACTTCGAGGCCCTGTTCCTCGACGCCCTGCAAGCGGTAACCACGCAGGCGCGCGTCGATTGGGAGCTGGTGCTCAAGACCGACGCAGCGCCCCATCGCGGCGATTGGGACAGATTGATGATGTTGGTTGGCCGAGCGATGCCGGCGATTGAGCAGCGTTTGCTGCAAGCGTCCAGAACGATGTTGGTGATCTACCCCGGGCCGCTGGCTCGCTACGAACAGATGGACTTGCTCGCCCGACTGTCGCAAAAGGTTGGGCGAAGTGATGGGATACCAGGGCTTTGGTTATTGCTTCCGGGTGACAACCAACCGCTGTTGGATGGCAAACCGGTGCCGCTGATTGGACCCGGGCAACGGACCAGAATTCCGGAGGGATGGTTGCAGAACATTCACCGAGCAAGTGGAGCAACAAGGTAACAAGAATGATCAATCGCAAATCGTTACTCACCGATCTCCAAAAGCTGCTGAAGCGGCTCGAAGCGGATTTGTTGGAGAGAAGTGATTCGGCGGAAGTGCCGGATGTGAAGACGAGGTTGAAAGCTGAGTACGAGCGAGCCAAGAAGGCGAATCGCACGGGGCAAAACTACGAAGCCTGGCGGACGGATGCGATTACGCAGGCCGCGGCGGCTTGGGTTTTGTCTGCGGTGTTTGTGCGTTTTCTGGAAGACAATCGGCTGATTGATCCGCCTAAAATTTCCGGGCGCGGCGAGCGGTTGCAGCGGGCTCGCGACGAGCATGAGATCTATTTTCGCGAACATCCGAAGCAGACGGACCGCGATTATCTGCTGGCGATCTTCGACCAGCTGGCTGCACTGCCAGGAACCGCGGATGTCTTTGGCGGGCATAATCCGATTCGGGAGTTGCCGAATTGGCTCTCAGGTGACGCAGCCGGGGAGTTGCTCCGCTTCTTTCAGAAAATCGACGCCAATACTGGTGAGTTGCTGCACGACTTCACCGACCCCAACTGGGACACTCGCTTTTTGGGGGACGTTTATCAGGACCTCTCGGAAGCGGCACGGAAGAAATACGCGCTGCTGCAGACGCCGGATTTTGTGGAAGAGTTCATTCTCGACCGCACGTTGGAGCCGGCGCTGGAGGAGTTTGGGCTCGATGCGGCACCGGTGCTCGACAGCAGTGGCAATCCGTTGACTGCCGCAGGTTTTCGGATGATCGACCCGGCCTGCGGTTCCGGGCACTTTTTGTTGGGGGCGTTTCGTCGCATCCTCGACCGGTGGCAACGCAAGGAGCCGGGAACAAATGTTAGAGAGTTGGTCCAGCACACGCTCAATAGTATCTTTGGTGTTGACATCAATCCGTACGCGGTGGCGATTGCCCGGTTCCGCCTGCTCCTGGCGGCAATGCGGGCCTGCGATGTGACGCGTCTCGCCGATGCGCCGGGGTTTCAGCTGAATCTGGCCTGTGGCGACTCTTTGTTGCACGCACCGCTAAGAGGCGGTCAGCAAGTTTTAGATTTCGAACTGACGAACGGCGACGACGAATGCGAGCACGCCTACCAGAGCGAAGACCTGCCGGTTCTCAAACGGCTATTGCGAGGTGGGCAGTATCATGCGGTGGTGGCGAATCCACCATATATTCGACCATCAGATGCCGGACTCAATGCTGCCTACCGGAAGCGATTTATTAGTTGTCACGGGTTCTATGCACTCACGTCGCCATTTATGGAGACAATTTATGGATTGTCAATTGCCGACGGATTTACCGGACAAATTACGGGCAACTCTTACATGAACAATGAATTCGGAAAGGCCCTAGTCGAAAAGTTCCTTCCGCGAGTGGAAATCACGACGATCGTCGACACTAAGTACATTACTCCAGAGGGTCATGGAACGCCAACTGTGATTCTATTTGGTCGCCGCCGACAACCGATTCTCACTTCGGTTCGCTCCGTCGTCGGATTGAAAGGGGACCGCAACAGTGAGTCACACGATGCGTTCGAGCGGATTTGGAAGGCGATGCTTGGTCAAGTGGACCTCCTGGGATCTGTTTCTGAGTTTTTCCAGACGCTCGAGATACCACGTGAGGCTTTGAATTCTCATCCTTGGCCGATCTCATGCAGCGAGGCAAGCGATATTACAGCATTGATGGAATCCGTACGAGGTCAGAAACTGTCGAAGATCGCTTCCGAAGTTGGTGTCGTTGGGATGACGAATGCTGACGACGTTTTGCTGGCTCCCAAAGCAGCCTTTCATCGTCGATGTATTGAATCGGTAATGGTGCGTAGATTAGTTGCTGGCGACAATATTCGAGACTGGCAGAATTCGGAGGACGAGTATTCGTTGTTTCCGTACCAACACGGCGAACTGGTAACACTCGATGAGTATCCGCGTCTATTGCGGTGGCTGTGGTCTTCACGAACTGTGCTAGGGAGTAGGGCGACATTCGGGAACAGCACGTATGCTGAGGAGGGACGTCCGTGGTGGGGATGGCACCAGATAAGCCATTCGCGGCTTGAGAATCCTGTGTCGGTTGTCTTTGCTTACAAAGCCACTCACAACCATTTCATGTTGACCAACGGCAGTGATGTGTTCAATCGCACTGCACCTGTCGTGAAAGTCCCGGAGCATGGTGTCACAGATACTTTGCTCGGAGTTTTGGGATTACTCAATTGCTCTCTCGCATGTTTCTGGGAAAGAACAGTTCATCGTCAGGTGAGCGGAGCGGGAAATGAACCATGGGAAACTCGGTCCGAACGCAACATTACAAAAATCAAGGACTTCTATGTCCCCAACGTAAGTCCAGTCACCATCACCAAGCAACTCGTTCATGCTGCCGAAAAGCTAAAGGTCGTCCGTCCAGGTAATTGGGTTGAATCCAGTCTAGGCGAGAAAGACGCTTCCAATCGGCTATCTACGATACTTTCTGGCTTTAGAGAGAAACACAATTCTACTGTCGGCGAAATGATTCGGCTTCAAGAGGAACTTGATTGGGAGTGCTACCACCTTTACGGACTCATTGAAAAGAAACTTACGCAGCGCGAACCACCTCCACTCAAGCTGGGCGAACGGGCCTTCGAAATCGTGCTGGCTCGGAAGATGGCGGTGGGGGAAACCCAGACGACTTGGTTTAAGCGACACGGTTCAACGCCGATCACCGAAATGCCCGCCGAGTGGCCGGAGGATTACCGGCTACTTGTCGAACGGCGCATTGAACTAATAGAGAACGATCCCAACATCCGGCTGATCGAGCAACCCGAGTACAAACGGCGTTGGAACACCGAGCCTTGGGAATCACAGCTGCATCGTGCCCTCCGGGATTGGCTGCTCGCAAGGCTTGAAAGCTATTTCGATTTCGACGGGCGGATGAATGACGCCGGCCGGCCAACCGCGCTACTCGATGTTGCGATGGTCTCTGTCGCGAAACTGGCCGACCTTGCTCGTCAGGACGCTGAGTTCCAGCAAGTGGGCGAATTGTACCGTGATGATCCTGCCTTTGACGTACAAGCCCTGGTTGCCGAGCTCGTCGCGGCGGAGAGTGTTCCTCTGCTTCCGGTGCTCCGCTACAAACCGAGCGGGCTGATCAAGCGGGGAACCTGGGAGCGGTGTTGGGAACTGCAGCGGCAAGAGGATGCGATCGACGCCCGCACTAAGCTGTCGAGTGCCGACCCAAGGTATTTGACCGAGGCCCAAGCTCGCGACCTGAAGCGACAGCAGGTTGGGGACATCCCCGTCCCTACCAAGTACGACTCGAAAGATTTCCTCGGCAACGATTTCTGGCGACTGCGTGGCAAGCTGGACGTTCCCAAGGAACGCTGGATCAGCTTTCCTTACTGCGATGGGGCGGACGGGACCCCCGTGATCTGTTGGGCCGGATACGACCATCTTCAACAGGCCCGCGCGATCAGTGCTTATTTCGTCGAGATTCAAGAGCAAGTCGGTGGGCGCGAGGACTCGCGGCTGATTCCTCTGCTCGCCTGCCTGCTCGAATTACTCCCCTGGCTGAAACAATGGCACAACGAGGTCGACCCCGAATTCGGCATGCCGATGGGCGACTACTTCGAAGGGTTTATTAGTGAGGAAGCGCGGCAATTGGGGAAATCGATTCCGGAGATCAAGGCTTGGGCGCCACCAGCTCGAGCCGCCACGCGGCGTGGCCGGAGGGCGAAGGCATGAATAAGAACATCGCTGTTGAATATGGTACGAAGACGATTCTGGAGCTGCGTAACTTGCAACAGCAAGGGCATCTCAATCTGGAGCCAGGCTTCCAACGGCAAAGTGTCTGGACACTCACCGACCGGCGGAAACTCATTCAGTCCATACTGGAAGGTTACCCTGTTCCTTCGATTTTTCTCTATCGCCGGGAGCAGAACGGGGTTCCTGTCTACGACGTGCTTGATGGAAAGCAACGCCTCGAAACCATCTTCATGTTTTCCCGGATCAGGCCGTTCCAAAGGCAAACATTTGATGTGAAGTACTTCTTTCCTGACGACGACCCGGCGGAATGGACGGGCTGGTGGGATTGGAAGTACCTCGAGAAGTACGAGCGGTCGGCCGGTTTCCTGATGTACAAGCTCCAGGTCGCCGAGGTAGGAGGACCTCTATCCGACATCGTTGACCTTTTCGTACGGATCAACTCGACGGGCAAGGCGCTTACAACCAGCGAGCGTCGACATGCCAAGTACTACACGAGTACGTTTTTAAGAGATGCGGAAAAATTGGCTCGGCGTCATCGAGACTATCTCACGTCGATGCAAATCGTCTCGCAGACCGACATTGACCGCATGCGCGACGTAGAACTGGTTTGCGAACTGCTGGCATCGATTCTGGCGGGAGGCCCGATTCACAAAAAACAGGCCGTTGATAAAGCGGTGGGGAACACGGCGACGCACGTCGCGTCTCTGAACAAAGCGATCGATGAACTCTCGGCCACACTAAAAGCAGTCAAGCAGATGTTTCCGGAGCTGCGTTCGACGCGGTTCAAAAACTCGGCCGAGTTTTATTCGTTGTTTATGGTCGTGTGGAGCCTAATTCAACAAAAGTTGCTGTTAAATGATCGGCGGCGGAATGCGGTGGCGATGAAACTCTTGCAAGGGTTCTCGAATGGTGTTGACGAGGTTCGTGAACAGCAACGAAAGGCACTCGGCGCTCGGCCGGATCAAAGGCTTTTTGCCGACTACCTGTTGATGGTCCAGCAATCGACAGATGCGATTCTCCAGCGCAAGCGGCGGGGTGAGATGATTCAGCATCTACTGGGTGGCTTGTTTGAGGTGAAAGACGAGCGCAGGGTATTCAGTGCGGAGCAGCGACGGTTGCTTTGGAATAGTGACGAAAAGAAGAAGTGCTCGCTGTGCGACGAGCTACTCGACTGGAACAACTTTCAGATCGACCATATCAAGGCTTACAGTCGGGGTGGCAAGACCGAGCTGGCAAATGCGGCTCTGGCTTGCGTCTCTTGTAACGCTTCAAAAGGTGCGGGGAAGGCAAAGCGGAGTAAGGCTAAATGAGTAATTCGATTCGAGTTTTGGGCATCGACCTCGCCGTAAAAAGATGGCGAGATAATGGCTCTGCGATTTTAACGTTCACTGCAGGTAATGCCGCTCAATGGCAAAGCGTCGATTGCGGGTGTATCCAATGGCCCGCTAGTAATGCTCCCAGCGTTGAAAGCATGGCCGATGTCATTGAGCGGACCGTAAGGGAACAGCAGATCTCCGCAGTCAGCCTCGACGGTCCGCAAGGGTGGAGAGAGCCGAACGCGGCAGCACGACGAGGAGTTGGTCGGGTTTGCGAATATTTGGCAAGATGCCAAGGGAAGACGGGTGAATTTGGAAGAACGTATCCGCAAACGCAGTTCAGATGGATTGATTTTTGTATCAAAGTGTTTGAGGAGCTCAGGAGGCGGGGAGCTGCGCGAATTGTTAACTCTGTACAGGATATTGAGCGTGAAGTACCGCTCAGCGGGATATATTTTCTGCTCGAGTGTTTTCCAACCTCGACCTGGCGTGAAAGCAACCTCGTTCCTCTGCCCGGGAAACGTAGAGTTGGCAACAACACGGTTCTGTTGAATCAGTACTGGATGAGCTTACAACAGAGATATCAATTGCCGCCCCTTGCAGGTGGGCCGCCAGGTCACGACGACCTGCAGGCGATTGTTGCGGCACTACCGGCGGCTGGGCTTTTGAGCGGGCCATGCCAAGCCATCTCAAAGGGGATTGCCGGACGGGAGGTTCCCCAAAACGGAGGCATTCCAGCCCACTGGGTCGAGGGTGTGATCTGGGATGCCACGTTATCACGAGAGAAGTTGGACAGGCCGGTATTTACCTTGCAGCCCAACGCAGGTGGCCCTATCGAGCCGCCGAACGAGGGCGAGAATCCACTGTTGTTAGATGACCGTGATGATGAGGGCGAAGAACTGTTGGAGCGTGGGGTACGGATTTTTAGGCACTTGGCGGAGCGGGCTAACGCTGGCGAAGCGGTCGGGATTGGCTATGCACAACTCGTTTGTGCGGTTCACGGCGTTCAGGAGTTTCGTCAGGTGGCGAATCGCAACTATTCCCAGTCAGACACGAGGAACGTGCTGTGGCTTACACGGCAAATCACCGAGGCGGCAGGAGGTTCCATCGCCCTGACTAGGAACAATGCAACGATCAATGCAGACCTTGACGCCTTTGTTTGGAGAAAACAACGCCCTCATGCCAGGCCCTCACAAGCTTTCAATGAGGCTGAGTACACACAGGAGGAATGGCTTGCAATTTTTCCGGATGGCGAAAGACATCTGCTTACGAATGCTGAGTGCGATGCGATTGCTGGTCCGCAACCGAATTTGAATCTTGAGGGAAATTGACGCGTGACTCTGATAAAAGACCTCATCGACATTCCAGAACGTGTCCAGAAGGGCGATTTCGTGCTTCGGCTCTCCGAAGGCGTTAATCGGGCCGAGGAGACTCTGCGGGATTATGTCGTTACACCCGAACTGGCCAGGTGTTTTGACGCGGCCCTCGTCTTTATCCAAACCGCCTTACAGGGGCGGACCAGCAAGGCGACATTTCTCCATGGCAGCTTTGGTAGCGGTAAAAGCCATTTTATGGCTGTGCTCCATTTGATCCTGCAAGGCAATTCGGCTGCCCGAGCGATTCCGGAATTGGCCGAAGTCATCCAGAAACATAATCAGTGGCTTGCGGGGAAAAGGTTCCTGCTCGTCCCCTACCACATGATAAATTCTCACGACATGGAGTCGGGTGTCCTGGGTAATTACGTCGAATTCATGCGACGCACTCATCCCGATGCACCGACACCCCCGGTTTATATGTCGGCGACGATCATCCGACAGGCAATTGCCGAAAGAGCGAGCTACGGCGATGAACCGTTTTTCAAACGTCTGAACGCCGGCTCAGAAGGCGGAGCTGGTTGGGGTGAACTCGCTGCTGCTTGGGACCCGGCTTCATTCGACGCCGCGATCGCCGCACCGCCCGATAGCGAGCAACACCGGAAACTCGTCAGCACCCTGCTCAAGACGGTCGCCACCTCCCATGCGGATGTGGTCAGCCACCGCGGAGGCAACTTCGTCCGATTTGATACCGGCTTGGAAATCATCAGCCAGCATGCGGCCAGCCTCGGCTACGACGGGTTGCTGCTCTTTCTCGATGAACTGATTCTCTGGCTCGCGATGAACTCGGCGGATCTCGGTTTTGTCCAACGCGAGGCAGCCAAGCTGACGAACCTCGTCGAGGCAACTTCGGTCAATCGGCCGATACCCATTATCAGCTTTGTCGCGAGGCAGCGAGACTTGCGGGAACTGGTAGGCGAGCATGTACCGGGAGCCGAGAAGCTGAGCTTCAGCGACTCGCTCGATTTTCAGCAGGGGCGGTTTGACACCATTACGCTCGAGGACCGAAACCTGCCAGCGATCGCTGAAAAGCGGGTTCTGAAATGCAAGACGGAGGGCGCTCGCGCGGAACTGGATGCCGCCTTTGCCCAAACGTCGCGCATGAAGGATAGCGTGATGAGCATTCTGCTGACTCAAAACGGCAATCCGAAGATGTTTCGGCAGGTTTATCCGTTCAGCCCCGCGCTTGTCCAGACATTGATTGCCGTCTCGAGCATGCTGCAGCGGGAACGCACGGCGCTCAAAGTGATGATGCAATTGCTGGTTGAGCATCGCGAGACCCTGAAAGTGGGTGATGTCGTTCCTGTGGGAGACCTGTTTGATGTGGTCGCTCATGGCGACGAGGCGTTCAGCCAGGATATGGCGATTCACTTCGACAACGCCAAACGACTCTACCATCAGAAGCTCCTGCCGGTCCTTGAGGCAGAGCACGGGATCCGTCGCGAAGAACTCGAGCAATTAAATTACGAGGACCCGAAACGAGCTGCATTCCGCAATGATGATCGCTTGGTAAAGACGTTGTTGCTTTCCGCTTTGGTCCCGGATGTTGAGTCTCTTCGGGGCCTGAATCCGGAAAAGTTGGCCGCTCTGAATCATGGGACGATCAAAACCCCCGTGCCTGGTCGCGAAGGCGCCGAAGTCTTGCGACGCGTGAAGAAATGGGTTGCAGCCGGTGTTGGTGAGATTCAGATCGGGGAACAGGCGAATCCAACGATTTCGGTGCAGCTTTCAGGGGTTGATACCGAGAGCATTATTGAACAGGCACGCCGCGAAGATAATCAGGGGAATCGAATCCGGCGTGTCCGCCAAATGCTGTTTGAACAGGTCGGGATTTCGGGCGAAGGAGAATTCGAGCAGTTCCATGAATTTCTCTGGCGCAACACCAAGCGGAGTTGCACGGTCTTGTTCAAAAACATCCGTGAACTGCCGGACTCATCCTTGGAAAACGGAGATGACGATTGGAAGCTGGTGATTGATTTTCCGTTCGATGAAGCCGGTCATGGCCCCCGGGATGACCTGAGCACCCTGCAGCGATTCATGCAATCTCATCCCCAAGGTGCGAAGACGCTTTGCTGGGTACCGTCGTTTTTCAGCGTTGACGCTCAAAAGGACTTGGGGATGCTGGTCATTTTGGAGCACATCCTCACAGGTGAGCGGTTTGGTCAGTATGCGAACCATCTATCACCCCAAGACCGGCAAGGTGCGAAATCGGTTCTGGAAAACCAAAGAAGTGTCTTGAGGCAGAGGGTTCAGAACCACCTCGATGCTGCCTACGGGCTCGACCTGACTGTTCAAGGGTCGCTCGACACGACCCACGATTTGGAATTGAGCGAGCACTACGTGGCACTCAGTCCAGGATTTGTGCCGCAGCCACCGGTTGCGGCCAAATTGTCGGGTGCGATGCAGCATTTAATTAGCCAGGCTTTGGAGCATGAGTTTCCTGCGGCTCCCTATTTCGAGACCGAGGCGAAGTCGAGCGTCCTGAAGAAGGTTTTTGAACTGGTGTTTCCTGCCACGCAGGTAGCGGACGGTCGGCTGGCGATTGATAAAAGCGTGCGGTTGCTGGTGCGGCAGATCGCAAATCCGCTGCTGGTTGGGGAAATGGACGTCGATGCCACCCACTTTGTGTTGGGTCAGCACTGGAAAACCCATTTTTTACGGAAGGCCGCCGATCCGAGTGCATCCATCCCGGTCGGGCAATTGCGGAAGTGGATCGACGAGCCGAAGCCGATGGGGCTACCCAAGGAGGCCGAGAATTTCATTATTTTGATGTTTGCCGCGCAAACGAATCGCAGCCTTTATCGACATGGAGGGCCTTACGACAGCGCGACCCTGCAGAGCATTCCAGACGATTGCGAGCTGCGGATGGTTGATTTGCCCGCGGCGGATATCTGGGACGAGGCCGTCAGGCGAGCGGCCAGCATTTTCGGCCTGACTGCTTCCCGGTTGCCCAGCGCGGGCAACGTGTCGTCCTTGGTTAACGAGGTGAAAAAGAAGGCGGTCGATTCGCGTCGTGCTTGCCAAGAGTATTGCCGTCGGGTGAAAGAGCGTTTGGCTCAGTTTGAAGTGCCGCTCGAAGGAGCCGACCGTTTCAAGACGGCCGCCGCTGCCTTGAGGCTCGTTGAGAAGGTCCAAAACACTGACCCCGGCAGCATCGTCGCGGCGCTGGCTTCGGCAGAGATTGCGACCAGCGAGACTGCGATGGGTGAATGCATTGCGAAAGCGGCGGAACTGGACGGAAATCTCGATGCGGCCGGATGGCAAACGTTTGACTTGCTCCGCACACTACCGGAGCAGCATCAAGCGACGGCGCAGGAGAGTTTGGCGGAAGTGCGGCATGCTTTGGCCAGCGATGAGCATGTGGTTCAACTTGCGCCGGCCCTCAAAGGGGCACAGGCGAGGGCCATGCGATTGGTGGAACAAATTGTCAAGTTGCCTCCCGT
>Ga0315900_10002797_pt1 | contig 26136 bp, 25 predicted proteins | sample LakEriMetagenome_FD_203521 | JGI IMG/M metagenome (GOLD analysis project Ga0315900, IMG submission 203521) | Freshwater fungal communities from buoy surface, Lake Erie, Ohio, United States - Buoy 12 MA114 | ecosystem: Environmental > Aquatic > Freshwater > Lake > Lake biofilm | place: USA: Lake...
CGCGGCCGGCTGACATGTATTCGAAATACTGCTTTTCCAGCCCCAGGCTGCTGTTCTTGTGCAGCACGAAATTCACCGGGCCTGCGGTGTAGTAGCGCTTCACCAATTCTTCAAAGCGCACCAGGGCGCGGGTGAAGACATGCTCATCATTGAACTGCACCGCGCCATTCAGGGTGATGGCCTGCTGCGCGCGCGCCACCGCCGGCGCGGCCAGGCCAGCGGCAGCCAGAGTTGCCCCAAGCAATTGCCTACGATTCATGACGTTTCTCCCGTTTTTTACCGGCTTCGTGCACCGGCTGGCATGACTATAGGCAGGCATTTCAGCGCGCGGGAAGCCTTGGGTCTTTCCAGGGCGGGTTTTCCCGGCAAAACTAGCGAAAACAGGGAGGGCGAGATGCCAAAGACTGATCTGAACGGCCGGGTTGCGGTGATTACCGGGGCAGCGCGCGGCATTGGGCTGGCGGTGGCGGAGCTGGCCGCGAGCCGGGGGGCGTCCATCGCCATTTGGGACATGGATGAGGCTGCATCCAAGGCCGCCGCCGCGCGCTTGGGTCACGCCAAAGTCAGCACCCATATCCTGGACCTGACAGATGCGGCAGCGGTGGAAGCCGCGACGCAGGCGACACTTGCTGCCCATGGGCGCGTGGATATTCTGGTCAATAATGCCGGCATCACCGGCGGCAATGCGCCGGTCTGGGAATTGCCCGTGGCGGAATGGCGGCGCGTGATTGATGTCAATCTGATCGCCCCCTTCATCGTCGCCCGCGCGGTGGTGCCGCATATGCGCGCGGCGGGTTATGGGCGCGTGGTGAATATCGCCTCCATCGCGGGGAAGGAGGGCAATCCGAATGCATCGCATTACAGCGCTTCCAAGGCGGGTTTGATTGGGCTGACCAAATCGCTCGGCAAGGAATTGGCCGGCAGTGGCGTTTTGGCGAATTGCGTCACACCGGCGGCGGCCGAGACCGATATCTTCAAGCAGATGACCGCACAGCAAATCGCCTGGATGCGGTCCAAAATCCCGATGGATCGCTTTGTGCAGGTGGAGGAAATAGCCGAGCTTGTCTGCTGGCTGGCATCCGAGGCCTGTTCCTTTTCCACCGGCGCGGTGTTCGACATATCGGGCGGGCGCGCAACCTACTGACAAAGGCGCATTGCCAGCGTGCGCAGGGCGCTGGAAGCTTCGCCAAACCTTATTGGGAGAGAGATTGATATGAGTACAGAAGGCAAGATCGCAGTCGTCACCGGGGCTGGCAGCGGCGTGGGCCGCGCGGCCGCTTTGGCGCTGCTGGGCGGTGGTTGGCATGTTGTGCTGGCGGGCCGCCGCGCCGATGCCTTGCAGGAAACGGTGGGGCTTGCCGGTGCAGTAGGATCGCGCGCGCTTTGCGTGCCTTCCGATGTCTCCGACCCCGCGGCGGTGGATGCGCTATTCGCCACCGTGAAGCAGCGCTACGGTCGGCTTGATATGCTGTTCAACAATGCCGGCACCAACGTGCCCGGCATGCCCTTTGAAGATTTGACCTATGCGGATTGGGCCCGCGTTGTCGGTGTGAACCTGACCGGCTGCTTTTTGTGCGCGCAGGCCGCGTTTCGCATCATGAAGGATCAGAAGCCGCAGGGTGGGCGGATCATCAACAACGGTTCGATCAGCGCGCATACGCCGCGCCCGGATAGCGCGCCCTATACCGCCACCAAACATTCCATTACGGGGCTGACGAAATCCCTCATGCTCGATGGCCGCAAATACGATATTTGCGCGGGGCAGATTGATATAGGCAATGCTGCAACGCCCATGACGCAGCGCATGACGCGCGGCGTAAAGCAGGCCGATGGCAGCACTGCGGTGGAGCCCACCATGGATGCCGCGCATGTCGGCAATGCAATTCTGCACATGGCCAATCTGCCGCTGGAGGCGAATATCTTCACCATGACCATCAAGGCGACCAAGATGCCCTTCGAAGGCCGCGGCTGAAGCCTGATGGCTACCCATCAGTTCAAGGTTCAGGAACCCTTCCGCGCGCTATTTTACGCACCATTCTACGCGGCCCTGGCGCGCGGCGATTACGCGGTGGAGGGGGTAGAGGTCACGCTACTGCCCGGCGCCGTGCCATCGCTTGCGAAGGATTCGGTATTGGACCGGACGGCTGACCTCGCCTGGGGTGGGCCGATGCGCCTGTTATTGGCGCATGATGCCGATCCCGCCTGCCCCTTGCGCTTGTTCGGCGCGGTGGTGATGGGTGATCCATTCTTTCTTGTGGGCCGCGCACCCAACCCCGGCTTCAAGCTGCGCGATCTGGCGCAGATGAAGTTTGGCACCGTGAGCGAAGTGCCAACCCCTTGGTGGACACTACAGGATGATATCCGCGCGGCAGGGATTGATCCGGCTTCGATCAAACGGACCACAGACCAGACAATGCCCGCCAATGCGGCAGCCGTTGCGTCTGGTGCGTTGGATGTGGCGCAGCTTTTTGAGCCTTTGGTGAGCCAGATGGAAGCCGCCGGCATTGGTCATGTCTGGTATGCGCAAGCCACCCGTGGTCCTACTTCCTATACGGCCTTTTATGCCCGCACTGATGTCATCGCCGCCAAACGTGCAGCCATGGAAGCGATGGTGCGCGGGCTGGCGCGCACGTTGAAGTGGTTCGCCAGTGCTTCGCCGGAAGAAATCGTGGCTTGCATCGCGGCGTTCTTTGAAGGCAGCGATGCAGCGCTGATGGCGCGTGCCATTGCGCGCTACAAATCGGTCAAGCTCTGGACCGAAACGCCGCGCTTCCCGCCGGAAGCTTTGGCGCAATTGGAACGCGGCATGCTTTCCGCCGGTGCCATCAAGCGCACGCCTGGCTTTGCCGGCCTGGTGGCTGAGGATGTGACGGAAAGCGCGCTCGGGTAGATTCAGCCGCGAGGCAATAACTGCTCCGTCAGCGTCGCCCAATAGGATGCGCCGACGGGCAGAATATTGTCGTTGAAATCATAAAGCGGGTGATGCACCTGCGCCTCATCCGGCCCACGCCCGCCGCCCAGCATCAGATAAGCGCCTGCCTTGGCATTCAGCAAAAAGGAGAAATCCTCACCGCCCATGGTGGGCTTTGGCATGGGCAATACGCGCGCTTCACCCTGCACGGCGCGCGCGGCCTTCGCGGCCAGGTGCACGCTTTCCACTTCATTGATCGTCGCCGGATAGGCGCGGGCGAAATCGGCGGTGGCGGTCGCGCCCATCGCGGCGGCGATGCCGGTCACGGTTTCCTTGAAGCGGCGTTCGAGCAAATCCCCGATCTCGGGCGCGAACCAGCGCGCGGTGCCGAGCATGCGCACGGTCTCGGGGATCACGTTGAAGGTATGCCCGCCGGTGATATGACCGATGGTGATCACGCCCGCTTCTACCGGTTCCACATTGCGCGCGACAATGGATTGCAGCGCCTGCACAATGGCGGCGGCGACAACAATGGGGTCCGTGCCATTATGCGGCATGGCGCCATGGGCACCTTTTCCAGTGATATTCACTTCAAGATTGGCCACTGCCGCCATCACCGGGCCTTCGCGCCAGAGGAAAGTGCCTTCCGGCGCACCCGGCCAATTATGCATGCCGAATACGCGTTCCATCGGGAAGCGCGTAAACAGCCCTTCCTTCACCATCAATTCGCCGCCCGCCAGATTTTCTTCTGCCGGCTGGAAAATCACATAGACGGTACCATCGAAATTGCGGGTCTCGGCAAGATACTTCGCCGCACCCAGCAGCATGGTGGTATGCCCATCATGGCCGCAGGCATGCATTTTCCCTGGAATTTTGGAGGCATAGGGCAGCCCGGTTTCTTCCAGAATCGGCAGCGCATCAATATCGGCACGCAGCCCAATGGCGCGGCCATTATCCACGCGCCCGCGGATCACACCGACAACGCCGGTCTTGGCAATGCCGGTCACCACCTCATCACAGCCAAACTCACGCAGCTTTTTGGCGATGATGCCGGAAGTGCGGGTTTCTTCCAGGCCCAATTCGGGGTGTTCATGAAAATCCCGCCGCCAGGCGGTCATTTCCGGGTGGAATTCGGCGATGCGGTTGATGATGGGCATGGGAAGCCTTCCTTAATTCTTCCGGGCTGGGGCGAAGGTCAGCGACAACCCCTGTTCCAGCGGGATCGGTGAAATACCAAGAATATCGCGCATGGGCGCAAAGTCGAAAGCCTTGTCTTCCGTCAAGCGGCGGATTTCATCAGCGCCAATTGAAGGGAGGCCGGGGATGATGCGCGTCAGCCAGGCCAAGCCGCGCAGCAGCCCAACAGGCACCGGCAACACCGGGCGCGTACCAAGCCCCGCAGCGCGCACCACGGCGGCCAGGAAATCGCGATAGGGCATGGGTTCCGGCCCCGCGATCACCATCGCCTCTGGCCCCGTCCAAGGGTGGCGTGCGGCAACGAGCAAGGCGCGTGTCACATCGCTTTGATGGATTGGCTGCACCAGGGACCGCCCTCCCCCAGGCAGTGGCGCAAAAGGCAAGCGGCGCAAAAGCGCGGCCAAGCGTTGGACATTATCTTCGCCTTGCGCGCCATAGACCATGGTTGGGTGCAGCATCACGCCAGCGCGGCCACTGGCGAGGAAGGCAGCCTCACCCGCGCGCACGCCATCACCATGGTCATCCGCCCAGCGCGAATAGCGCCTTGTGGAGCCCATCAGCAAAAAACGCGCATCTGCCGGGGCGGCGGCCAGGATGGCGGGCGCATGGCGCGCATGGGCGGTGCTGATGACAAGCGAGGCACCCTCAAGCGCGGCGCGCAGCGCGGCGGGATCGGCCAGATCAGCGATACGCGGCGCAAGCGGCAGGCCGAGGGCGGCCCATTTCGCCGCATCGCGCACCACTGGCGTGAAGGCCGTGCCTTCAGCCAGCAAAGCGCGGGCGAGTGCCGCGCCGCTCCGCCCCGAAGCGCCGATCAGCGCAATCAAGGTGCGGCGCGCAGGAAGGCCAGATCAGCGCCAAGCGGTGCTTGCGTCACCTGATCATAAACAAGCTTATCCCAGCCGCGCTTGGGCGCCGGGGCGGGCTGCCAGGCGGCGCGGCGGCGGGCCATTTCATCTTCGGCCACCAGCAGATCAAGCTTGCGATCCCTGACCGAAAGCCGGATGCGATCACCTGTTTGCACCAAAGCAAGCGGCCCACCCACTGCCGCTTCCGGCGCAATATGCAGCACAATCGTGCCGAAGGCCGTGCCGGACATGCGGCAATCGCTCATGCGCACCATGTCCTTCACGCCGGCGCGGGCGAGCTTTTTCGGGATCGGCAAATAGCCCGCTTCCGGCATGCCGGAAGGCGAACGCGGCCCCACATGTTTCAGCACCAGAATATCCTGCGGGGTCACATCCAATTCCGGGTCATCAATGCGGTTGGCCAAATCCTCCAACCCATCAAACACCATGCAGCGCGCTTCGGTTTCGAATAGCGCGGGTGTGGCGGCGCTGCGCTTCAAAATCGCCCCTTCTGGCGCAAGCGACCCAAACAGCGCGACCAAGCCACCAACCGGGGAGACAGGTTCGGCAAAAGCGCGAATGATGCGCCGGTCCACGAAATGGCTGCCATCGCCGATACGATCCGCGAGGCTCACGCCATCCAGATCAATCGTTGTCAGGTCAAGCAAATCGCGCAATTCCCACAGCAGCGCACGCATGCCGCCGGCAGCGTGGAAATCTTCCATATAGCCCTCGCCCGTCGGCTTCAGATCAACCAACACTGGTGTTTCCTCAGACAGCGCATCAAGCCGCTTGAGATCGAGCGAAAGCCCCGCTCGCCCGGCAATGGCGGCCAGATGCACCACCGCATTGGTGGAACCACCAAGCGCCAGCAGCACGCGTGTCGCATTGTCCAGATTGGCCTGTGTCATCATCTGGCTTGGGCGGATGGGGTTCTTGATGAGCCGCACGGCTTGTGCGCCGGCTTCTTCGGCGATGCGCAGCCGGTCCGCATGCACGGCGGGGGCGCTGGCGCCGGCCAATGGCATGAAGCCGAGCGTCGCGGCGATGCAGGCCATGGTGGAAGCCGTACCCATCACGCCGCAGGTGCCCGCAGTGGTGGCAAGCTTGCCTTCCAATTCGCCAATCCGCTCCGCACTCACTTCGCCGGCGCGATACCGCGCCCAATAGCGCCGGCAATCGGTGCAGGCGGAAAGCCGTTCACCTTCAAAAGCCTGCGCCAGCATCGGCCCGGTGACGAGCATCACGGCAGGAATATCGGCTGAAATCGCGGCCATCAGCTGCGCCGGTACGGTCTTGTCGCAGCCGCCCACCAGCACCGCCGCATCCATGGGCTGGGCGGAGAGCATCGCTTCCGTATCCAGCGCCATGAGGTTGCGATAATGCATCGAACAGGGGCTGAGCGATGGCTCACACAGGCTGACGGTCGGAAAGCCCAGCGGCAGCGCGCCTTCGGAAAGCACACCGCGGCGCACGGCGTCGATCAGCTCCGGCACCGTGCGGTGGCAGTTATTATAATCGCTTGCGGTATCGGCGATGCCGACCACGGGCTTATCCAGCATGCGCTGCGAATAGCCCATGGATTTGGCGAAGGACCGCCGGAGATAGAGCGCGAAATCGCGATCCCCGTAATTGGAGGTATTGCGGCCAAGGCCATGGGGTTTGTCGCTCATGCGGGCGGTTCTTCCGAAAGGTTGCCGGTGGGGGACAGATTAAGCACCCTGGGGCGCGTAAGGGTAGGGCCAAGCCTTTCTGCGGTATCTGGTTACCACAGACAAAGATCGCGCTTTGCGCTTGACTTTTGGCGCCCCTGCCCGGATAAACCCGCTTCCTTTCCATAGGTTTATTCGGGACCACCATGATTTCCACGCAAACCCGCTCGCTGAAGCCGGCGGAGGTGAAAAAGAACTGGGTGTTGATTGATGCGGATGGGCTCGTGCTCGGCCGCCTCGCCTCCCTGGTCGCCAATCGCCTTCGCGGCAAGCACAAGCCGCAATTCACCCCTCATGTGGATTGCGGTGACCATGTTGTCATCATCAATGCGAAGAAGGTGCGTGTCACCGGCGCCAAGGCGGAACAGAGCGTGTTCTATTGGCACACCGGCTATCCGGGCGGCATCAAGGGCCGCACCATCCGTGAACGCATGGAAGGCCGCTTTCCGGAGCGCGTCATTGAAAAGGCGGTTGAGCGCATGATCACCCGTGGCCCGCTGGGCCGCGCGCAGATGCGCAACCTGCATGTCTATGCCGGGGCCGAGCACCCGCATGCCGGCCAGCAGCCAGCTGCCCTGGATGTGGCGGCGCTGAACCGTAAGAATTCCCTCGCAGTGAAGAAGGCGGGCTGAGGCTATGAGCGGCGAAACCAAGACCCTCGCGGACCTCAAGGAAATTGTGGCCGGCACCCCGGCCGCCACGGCGGAAGCGGCGATCAAGCGGGAACCGAAGCGCGATGCGCAAGGCCGTTCCTATGCCACTGGCCGGCGGAAGGACGCGGTCGCCCGCGTCTGGATCAAGCCGGGCAAGGGCCAGATCACCATCAATGACAATCCGGCAGCGAAGTATTTCGCGCGCCCGGTGCTGCGCATGCTGATCACCCAGCCCTTCCTGGTGGCGGATCGCTATCAGCAATTCGATGTCATCTGCTCGGTCGTCGGTGGCGGCTTGTCCGGCCAGGCCGGTGCGGTGCGCCATGGCATTAGCCGCGCGCTTTGCAATTATGAACCGGATCTGCGCTCCATCCTGAAGAAGGCGGGCTTCCTGACGCGCGACCCGCGCGTGGTGGAACGCAAGAAGTATGGGCGCCCGAAGGCACGACGTTCCTTCCAGTTCTCCAAGCGCTGACGCCAGCGGACCGGCGTCGTGCGCCGGTTCCGTCTTGGAACCTTCATCAAAGGGGCGGGTCCGCAAGGGTCCGCCCCTCTTGCATTTCTGAACCATTCGCGCCGCTATATTGCGGCAAGGAGAGCGCATCATGGCCAAGACTGCGAAGATTTTCATTGATGGCGAAGCGGGCACCACGGGGCTGCAAATCCGCGACCGTATTGCCGCCAATCCGCATGTTGAATTGCGCTCCATCGCGGCTGAGCACCGCAAGGATGCCAATGCGCGCCGTGAAATGATGGCCGGTGTTGACCTGGTGTTCCTGTGCCTGCCGGATGATGCGGCGAAGGAAAGTGCCGCGCTGGCCGCGTCGCTCGGTGCTCAGGCGCCGAAGCTTCTGGATGCCTCCACCGCGCATCGGGTGGATCCTGATTGGGTTTATGGCCTCGCGGAGCTCACGCCGGATCAGCCGGGCGCGATTGCCGCGGCGAAGTGCGTGTCGAACCCCGGCTGCTACCCAACCGGCGCCATTCTGATGCTGCGCCCCTTGATTGATGCCGGCATCATGGCGGCGGATTTCCCGATCACGGTGAATGCGGTGTCCGGCTATTCCGGCGGCGGCAAATCCATGATCGCGGCTTATGAAGCCCGCACCGCGCCGGATTTTGAGCTTTACGGGCTGGCGCTGGAACACAAGCATGTTGCGGAATTGCAGAAATATGCCGGGCTGACACGCCGGCCAATTTTCGTGCCCTCGGTCGCTGATTATGCGCAAGGTATGATCGATTCCATTCCGCTGCATCTTGATCTGCTGAAGGGCAATGTGAAGCCTGCCGATCTGGAAGCGCTGTTGATCAAGCGCTATGCCGGCAGTGATGTGGTGCGTGTGGTATCAGCGGAAGCCAATGGCAAGCTGGAACCCCAGGCGCTGAATGGCACCAATGGCCTGGAAATCCGTGTCTATGGCAATGAAAAGCGCGGACAGGCCGTGCTGGTGGCGCGGTATGACAATCTCGGCAAGGGCGCATCTGGTGCGGCGGTGCAAAACCTTGGCCTGATGCTGGGCGTGCCGGTTTCGGCTGATTTGCCGAAGGCGGCGTAAGGGGCAGGATGATGGATATGCAACAAGCTACCAATCGCGGCCCGCTTTATGTCTTTGAAGGCGTCTGGCCCAAGCTGCATGAGAGTGTCTTCATCGCGCCGACGGCGGCCGTGATCGGCAATGTCACGATCGGGGAGCAATCCAATATCTGGTATCACTGCGTGCTGCGCGGTGATTCCAACTTCATCACCATCGGCAAGCGCGTGAATATCCAGGATGGCACCATAGTGCATGTGAATGCGGGGCGCGAACCCACCATCATCGGCGATGACGTCACCGTGGGCCATGCTGCCATTGTGCATGCCTGCACGCTGATGGACCGCGCCTTTGTCGGCATGGGGGCAACCGTGCTGGATGGCGCGGTGATTGAAGAAGGCGGCGTGATTGCTGCCGGTTCTGTGCTGCCGCCCGGCAAGCGCATCGGCACCATGGAGCTTTGGATGGGCAATCCCGCCAAGCTTGTGCGGGTGCTGACCGAAGAACAGCGCGCGGGGTTTGATCGCACCGCCAAGAACTACGTGCAGCTTGCCGGGCGGCATCGTATCTCGCTCGCCGGGGGCTGACGGGGCGGCGTTTTCGTTCATAATATCGCCTCGGGAAACGCCGAGGAGAGACGCGTGAACGCAACCTTGAATGCCCTTCTGGCCAAAGGCGCCGCTGCCGCGCCGGCCATCCGCGCGCTTGGCCGCCCGGCGCTTTCCTATGCCGGGCTGCGGGACCTCGCCGCCGCCACCATCGCACGGCTGAATGGCATTGGCATTGGCCGCAATGATCGTGTGGCGATTGTGCTGCCCAATAGCCCGGAAATGGCCGCTGCCTTTATCGCCATTGGCGCCGGCGCCACCACCGCGCCGCTCAATCCTGCCTATCGCGCCGATGAATTCAACTTCTATCTGACCGATCTGAAGGCCAAGGCGCTGGTGGTGCAAAAGGGTGTCGCCACCGAAGCGCGTGATGTGGCGGCGAAGCTTGGCGTGGCCGTGTTGGAATTGGTGCCGGGCGAAAACGCGGGCAGCTTCACGCTCGAAGGCGGCAGCCCCGCCAAGGCCGCGCAGCCCGGTGCGGCTGAGGCCAGCGATATCGCCCTTGTGCTGCATACATCGGGCACCACGGCGCGGCCCAAGATTGTGCCCTTGTCACAGGCGAATATCTGCGCCTCGGCCCGGCATATCGGCGCAACGCTGGCGCTTTCGCCCGCCGATGCCTGTTTGAATATCATGCCGCTGTTTCATATTCACGGGCTGATCGCGGCGGTGCTTTCTTCCCTCGGCGCAGGCGGCGCGGTGATTTGCACGCCGGGCTTCGATGCGCTGCGTTTCTTCCGCCTGTTGGATGAGGAACGGCCAAGCTGGTACACGGCGGTGCCGACCATGCACCAAACCATCCTGACGCGTGCTGACCGTAATGCGGAGATCATTGCACGCGCGAAGCTCCGCTTCATTCGTTCATCCTCGGCATCTTTGCCCGGGCCGTTGATGGAGCAATTGGAAGCGGTATTTGGCTGCCCGCTGGTGGAAAGCTATGGCATGACCGAGGCATCGCATCAGATGGCGTCCAACCCGCTGGCCGGGCCGCGCAAGCCTGGCTCTGTGGGCCGTGCTGCGGGGCCGGAAGTCGCGATCATGGATGATGACGGCACCATCCTGCCGCAGGGCGAGATTGGTGAGGTCGTGATCCGCGGCCCCAATGTGACCGCGGGCTATGAGGCCAATCCGGACGCCAATGCCAAGGCTTTCACCAATGGCTGGTTCCGCACCGGCGATCAGGGTGCCTTTGATGCGGAAGGTTATCTGACGCTTACGGGCCGCTTGAAAGAATTGATCAATCGCGGTGGCGAGAAAGTGAGCCCCTTGGAAGTGGATGGCGTGCTTTCTGCCCACCCTGCGGTCGCGCAGGCGCTGACCTTCGCCATGCCGCATGCGAAGCTGGGTGAAGAAGTGGCCGCCGCCGTGGTGCTGCGCGAAGGTGCCGCCTGCACGGAACGCGAATTGCGTGATTTCGCCGCGCAACAGCTCGCGGATTTCAAGGTGCCGCGCAAGGTTGTGTTTCTGCCGGAAATCCCGAAGGGTGCCACCGGCAAGTTGATGCGGATTGGGCTTGCGGAAAAGCTCGGGCTTTCGGGGTGACGCGCATGAAAATCTGCATCTTCGGTGCCGGCGCCATTGGTGGGCTGATGGGCGCGAAGCTCGCCGCCAAGGGTGATGTGGATGTCACCTTCATCGCGCGCGGCCCGCATTTGGCTGCGATGCGCGAACACGGCGTGAAGCTGATCAGCGAAGGCACAGAGCAAATCGTCCATCCGCGCTGCGTCGAAAGTGCTGCGGAAGCCGGCCCGCAGGATTATGTGCTGGTGACGCTGAAGGCGCATTCCCTGCCCTCAGCCGCGAAGCAAATGCAGCCCTTGCTTGGCCCCGATACGGCGATTGTCAGTGCGGTGAATGGCATTCCCTGGTGGTATTTCCACGGCCTTACCGGCGCCTATGAAGGGCGCATTGTGCAAAGCGTTGACCCGGATGGTCAGGTTTCCGCGCTACTGCCGCCATCACGCGCCATTGGCTGTATTGTCTATCCCGCCGCCGAGGTAACGGCGCCCGGCGTCATTGATCACAGCTATGGCGATCGTTTCAGCCTGGGTGAGCCCGATGGCAGCCGCAGCCCACGCGCGCAGGCGCTGTCTGAAGCGCTGATCGCCGCCGGCTTCAAGGCGCCGGTGCGCCCGAAAATTCGTGATGAGCTTTGGGTAAAGCTTTGGGGCAATATGGCCTTCAACCCGATCTCGGCGCTCACCACCGCGACCCTTGATGTGCTGACGGGCGATGAAGGTCAGCGCGGTGTCGCGCGCGCCATGATGCTGGAAGGCCAGCGCGTGGCGGAAGCGCTTGGCGTGCGGTTCGCGATTGATGTGGATAAGCGCATCGCCGGCGCGGCGGAGGTTGGGGCGCATAAAACCTCCATGCTGCAGGATCTGGAACGCGGCCGACCTATGGAGATCGAAGCGCTGCTCGGCGCCGTGGTGGAATTGGCCGACTGGGTAGGTGAGGCTGCGCCGATTTCGCGCAGCGTGCTGGCGCTGGCGCGCGCCAGGGCACGGGCGGCGGGGTGCCTATAACGCCTCAATCCTGATCAGCGCTGGCTTTTCCATCACGGTATTCAGCTCCGCAATGCGCTTCAGTGCGGCGCGCACAGAAGCCTCGCTCGTTTCATGCGTGGTCAGCACCACGGGCACGGCCTCACCAGGGGCGCGGCCACGTTGCAGCATGGATTCAAGGCTGATCGCATTATCGCGCAAAACGCCCGTGACATCGGCAATCACGCCGGGGCGGTCCACCACCATCAGGCGGAGGTAATAGGCGCCCGTGTGGCGATCCATCGGGAAGGAAGGCTCAGGCTTCAGCGCAGCGGCTTCCGCGCCCCACACCGGGGTGAAGCGCCCGCGCGCAATGTCAATCACATCAGCAACCACGGCTGAGGCTGTCGGCCCTTCGCCGGCGCCGCGGCCTTCCATCATCACGCGGCCAACGAAATCACCCTCGGCCACCACGGCATTGAACACACCATCCACCCGCGCAATGGGGGCGGAGATCGGCACCATGCAGGGATGCACGCGCGTTGAAATCCCGCCTTCTTCGCGCCGCGCAATGCCAAGCAGCTTGATGCGATAGCCAAGTTCTTCGGCAAGCGCGATATCAAGCGCTGAGACCTCACGAATGCCTTCCACATGAACTGCGCCGAAATCCACCGGCCGGCCGAAGGCGAGTGCGGCAAGGATCGCCAACTTATGCGCCGCATCAATGCCATCAATATCGAAGGATGGATCGGCTTCCGCATAGCCAAGCTTTTGTGCCTCGGCCAGCACTTCGGCGAATTCGCGCTTTTGTTCGCGCATCACGGTCAGGATGTAATTGCAGGTGCCGTTCAGAATACCCGCAACGCGCTGGATGCGATTGGCGGCCAAGCCTTCGCGCAAAGCCTTGATCGCGGGAATGCCGCCGGCCACCGCCGCTTCAAAGGCCAGCGCCACACCGCGCGCTTCGGATGACTGCGCCAAGGCCGCGCCATGCACGGCAAGCAAAGCCTTATTCGCTGTGACCACATGCTTGCCCGCGGCAATGGCAGCCTGCACCAGGGCACGCGCCGGTCCTTCCGAACCGCCGATGCATTCCACCACCACATCCAATTGCGGATCAGCGGCCAGCGCCACCGGGTCTTCATACCAGCGCAGCCCGGAAAGGCTGACGCCGCGATCCCGGTTGCGTTCGCGTGCGGAAACCGCGGTGATGGCAATGGGGCGGCCAGCGCGTGCGGCAATGATATCAGCATTGGCGCGCAGCAATTTCACCACGCCGGCGCCAACCGTTCCAAGGCCGGCAACCGCAATCGCAAGGGGGCGGGTCATGCATTCACCATATCAGAAGCAGCATCCTGCGGCGCGGCATTATCCCCACCCAGGAAGGTTTTGATACCACGCAAAGCCTGGCGGATGCGGTGGCTATTTTCCACAAGCGCAATCCGTACATGTTCATCACCATGCTCACCAAAGCCAAGGCCGGGTGCCACCGCGACCTTCGCCTTTTCCAGCAGCAGCTTGGAAAAGCCGACCGAACCCAAATGCCGGAAACGCTCGGGGATCGGCGCCCATAGGAACATGGAAGCCTCTGGCGACGGCACATCCCAGCCCACAGCATGCAGCCCCTTCACCAACACTTCGCGGCGTTCCTTATACAGAACGCGCATTTCCTCAATGCAATCCTGCGGGCCATTCAGCGCGGCGGTGGCCGCCACCTGGATAGGCGTGAAGGCACCGTAATCCAGATAGGATTTCACGCGCGCCAATGCCGCAATCAAGCGTGGATTGCCCGCCGCAAAACCCATGCGCCAGCCTGGCATATTGTAGGTTTTCGACATGGAGGTGAATTCCACCGTGATGTCCTTCGCCCCCTCAACTTCCAGGACGGAAGGTGGCGGCGTGTCGCCGAAATAAAGCTCGGCATAGGCAAGATCGGACAGGATGAATAATTCATGCCGGCGGCAGAGCGCCACCAATTCGCGGTAGAATTCAATCGGCGCGGTCAGCGCAGTTGGGTTGGATGGGAAATTGACAATCACCGCATTCGGTTTGGGCACGGAATGGCGCACGGCGCGGTCAATCGCCTCAAGCATCGCATCATCGGGCGTATAGGGAATGCTGCGCACCGAAGCGCCCGCGATGATGAAGCCGAATTGATGGATGGGATAGGAAGGATTGGGCACCAGGATGGTATCGCCCGGGCTTGAGATGGCCTGCGCCAAATTCGCAAGCCCTTCCTTCGAACCAAGCGTGGCCACCACTTCGGTTTCGGGATCCAGTCTCACGCCAAAGCGTCGGTCGTAATAGGCAGCCAAAGCCTTGCGCAGACCGGGGATGCCCTTCGACATGGAATAGCGATGGGTGCGCGGGTCCTGCACGGCTTCGATCAGCTTCGCCACGATATGCGGCGGCGTCGGCGTATCGGGATTGCCCATGCCAAGGTCGACAATATCCTCAGCCGCCGCGCGCGCCTTGGCCTTGGCGGCATTCACCTCGGCAAAGACATAGGGCGGCAGGCACCGGATACGGTGGAAATCCTCGGTCATGGCTTCAGTCTCGATGATTAAGGGATGGGCTTATAGACCAGCGCGTCACGGCCGGCGAGGCGCTTCACGCAAAACGGGCGGCGGCGGGGGGCCGGCCGGGGCCAGCGCGGGCGGGGCGGGAATGCCGGCGGGGGCGATCACGGGCGGGGCAGGAATGCCGGCCGGTTCCGGCGCGGCCACTGCTGACGGGGCTGCCTGTTGCGGCGCGCTTGGTGCGGCAGGCGCGGCGATGGCCGGCGGCGGGATGGCCATGCCCGCCAAAGCCGGGGCCAAGGCGGGCGGTGGCGGGGCGCCGCGCGGGGCGCCCCCTGGTAGGGCGCCGAGGGGTTCGCGGCTTGCTTCCCTCTGCTGCACCAACCCGGCGGCCAAAGCCTCACGCGTTGCCATATCCGGGGTTTCCGGCCGGGGCGGCACGGTGCCCAGGTTTGGAAAGGGAGCATCAGCATTGGGGGGCGCTGGGCGGCCTTCTGTCGCCGGCCCCCAGGCGCGGTCCCAGAATTTTGCCACCTTCTGGCCCGGTTCCGTCTGGCAGCCGGCAAGCATCAGCCCCAGCAGCGCGCAAAGCTGTGCTTGATTGGCCCTGCTTCGCCACTTAGGTTGAACTTCGGTACCGGATGTCTCGCGATGCTCGCTCATGCGCCCCTTCCTGCTAAAGGGGTTAGCCTGAAACGGGCGCGGCGCGAAGCGTCCGGCAGAAACTCACCAGGAAGCCACGATGGCCGAGAGCGACAACCCCTCTTTCCGCCTGCCAGACCCGGCGCTGGTCAGCCGCACCATGGCTGATGTGGCGGAACGCAGCCAGCGCATCGTCGCGGATTTCCTGAAGCGCCATGCGGATCAACCCGGTGAGGCCGACCCGATGCACATCGGCAATGCCTTCCTGGATATGACCACGCGCCTGATGACCAATCCGGCCAAGCTGATGCAGGCGCAGATCGGCTTTTGGCAGGATTATCTGACGCTTTGGCAGCATACGGCACGCCGCATGATGGGTGAGCCCGCGCCGGCCGTGATTGCCGAAGACCAAAAGGATAAGCGCTTCAAGGATGACGCCTGGCGCCAAAATGAGGTGTTTGACTTCATCCGGCAAAGCTATCTGCTCTCTGCCCGCTACATGCAGGGGCTGGTGCATGACGCGGAAGGCATGGATGAAAGAACCGCGCAGAAGGTGGATTTTTACACGCGCCAATTCGTGGATGCGATGAGCCCCACGAATTTTGCCCTGACCAATCCGGAGGTGCTGCGCCGCACCGCTGAAACAGGCGGCGAGAATCTGCTGAAGGGGCTTTCAAACCTGCTGATCGATCTGGAACGCGGGCAAGGCAACCTCCGTATCCGGATGACGGATGAAAGCAAGTTCAAGGTAGGTGAGAATATCGCCGTCACCCCCGGCAAGGTTGTCTATCAGAATGATCTGATGCAGTTAATCCAGTATACGCCCACCACTGAAAAAGTGCTGAAGCGGCCGCTGCTGATCCTGCCGCCCTGGATCAACAAATATTATATCCTTGATCTACGCCCGAAGAATTCCTTCATCCGCTGGGCAGTGGATCAGGGGCATACGGTGTTTGTGGTTTCCTGGGTCAATCCGAATGAACGCCTCGCCGAGAAGGGGTTCGAGGATTATATGCTGGAAGGCCCCTATGCCGCTTTGGACGCGATTGAAAAGGCCACTGGCGAAAAATCCGTGAACGCGATTGGCTATTGCCTGGGGGGTACGCTGCTGTCGGCCACCCTCGCGCATATGGCGGTCAAGAAGGATACGCGCATCAAATCCGCGACCTTCTTCACCACCATGGTGGATTTCACCGAAGCGGGGGAACTTGGCGTTTTTATTGATGAGGAACAATTGAAGGCACTGGAAGCCAAGATGCAAAAGCGCGGCTTTTTGGAAGGCCGCGAAATGGCAACCACCTTCAATATGCTGCGCGCCAATGATCTGATCTGGTCCTTCGTGGTGAACAACTACCTGCTGGGGCAGGACCCTTTCCCGTTTGATCTTTTGTATTGGAATGATGATTCAACACGCATGCCGGCGCGGATGCATTCCTTCTATCTGCGCCGCATGTATCAGCAGAATGATCTGATCAAGCCGGGCGGGATTGAATTGCTCGGCGTCAAGCTTGATTTGCGTAAGATCAAGCTGCCGACTTACATTCTCTCAACGCGGGAAGACCACATCGCGCCCTGGGCTTCAACCTATCGCGCAACGCAGACCTATACGGGCGATATCCGCTTTGTGCTGGCGGCGTCCGGCCATATCGCCGGCGTGGTCAATCCGCCGGATGCGGGCAAGTACAGCCATTGGGTAAATGCGGAACTGCCGGCAGACCCGGAAGCCTGGCTGGCGGGGTCCACGGAATTGGCGGGGTCCTGGTGGCCCGATTGGCAACGCTGGGTGAGCGGGCAGGACCCCGCGCAAGTACCCGCGCGGCAGCCGAAAAACGCCATTGAGGATGCGCCGGGCAGCTATGTGAAAGTCATGGCGCAGGATTGAAGCGCGCGATAGCCGCGCGCCAAGGGAAGGGAACACATCATGGCGGGCAGATTGGCGGGGAAGCTTTGTTTCGTCACCGCAGCAGGCCAGGGCATTGGCCGCGCTACCGCGCTCGCCATGGCCGCCGAAGGCGCACGGGTGGTGGCAACGGATCGGGATGCGGCTTTGCTCGCCAGCCTTACCGCCGCCGGCATTTCCACCGCGGTGTTGGATGTGCTGGATGATGCTGCCATTACCGCCGCCGCCAAGGCCGCGGGGCCAGTGCATATCCTGTTCAATTGCGCGGGCTTTGTGCACCAAAACACCATCCTGACCTGCAGCGATCAGGATTGGGATTTCGGCTTTGCGCTGAATGTGCGGGCCATGTGGAAGGTGGCGCAGGCCTTCATCCCCGGCATGCTGGAACGCCGCCACGGCAGTATTGTGAACATGTCCTCTGCATGTTCATCCATTAAGGGCGCGCCCAATCGCTTTTTGTATGGCACCACCAAGGCGGCTGTTGTGGGCCTCACGAAATCCATCGCGACCGAATATGTCGCCCAAGGCATTCGCTGCAATTGTCTGTGTCCCGGCACGGTGGATACACCTTCCCTTCACGACCGAATCGCCGCCAATGCCGCCGCCGCCGGTTCGGTAGAGGCCGCCCACGCTGCCTTTGTCGCGCGCCAGGCCATGGGCCGGCTCGCGACCGCTGAGGAAATGGCCGCTTTGGTGCTTTATCTGGCCTCGGACGAGGCCGCTTTCGTCACCGGCCAGGCCATTGTGATTGACGGCGGCTGGACATTGTAGGAAGCCCTCCCGCGCTTTTTGAAGGAGAATGAAATGGCCAGTGAATTTGCCGTGCCCATGATGGGTGCCATGGGTGCCGTGGTGCTTGCCGGCATGAATGAGGATATGGCGATGCCCGCCTATATGATGCTGGGCTCCATTGCCATGCTGATCGCGCTGCTGCTTGCTGCGGGCGCGGTGACCCTGCCGCTGAACAGCATTCAGGCGCTGGCCTTTGGCGGCATTGGCTTGGCGTTTTTCGGGCATGTACGTGCCCGCCGTTCCAATTGAGGGAGGCTTAGATGAAGCTGCTGCGTTACGGCCCTGCGGGCCAGGAAAAGCCGGGCATTCTGGATGCCGCCGGCGCCATTCGTGATCTTTCGGGCATTGTGCCGGATATCACGGGTGATGTGCTTTCGCCGGCCGCGCTGGCCAAGATTGCCGCGGTTGATGTGAATAGCCTGCCCAAGGTTGCCGGCAATCCGCGCCTTGGCCCGCCCGTCACGGGCATGAAGAACCTGATTTGCATCGGGCTGAACTATGCCGACCACGCGGCTGAAACCGGCGCGCCGATCCCGAAGGAGCCGATCGTGTTCCTGAAATCGCTCAATGCGCTGCAAGGGCCGAATGATGACGTGGTCATTCCGCGCGGATCGGTGAAGACCGATTATGAGGTGGAGCTTTGCATCATCATCGGCACGCGCGCCAAATATGTCTCGGAAGACCAAGCTTTGGATCATGTCGCCGGCTATGCAGTTGGCAATGACGTGTCTGAACGTGAATGGCAGGCAGAACGTGGCGGCGCCTGGGACAAGGGCAAGGGGTTTGATACTTTCGGCCCGCTCGGTCCCTGGCTGGTGACGAAGGATGAAATCCCCGATCCGCAGAACCTTGCCATGTATTGCGATGTGGATGGCGTGCGCGAACAGAATGGCTCCACCAAGACCATGATCTTCGGTGTGAAGCAGATTGTGTCCTATGTCAGCCAATGCATCACGCTCAATCCGGGCGATGTGATCTTCACCGGTACGCCGCCCGGTGTGGGGCTTGGCAAGAAGCCTACACCGATCTTCCTGAAGGCCGGCCAGACCATGAAGCTTGGCATTGCCGGGCTTGGCGAGCAGACGCAGAAACTTGTTGCTTCTGCCTGATAGCCAGACGCTGGTGATCTTCGACTTCCCCGCCAGGAAAGCTGGCGGGGAGGAACAGCGGCGCGCTTTGCGCGCGCTTGCGGAAGACATCGCTGCCGAGCCTGATCTGCTATGGAAAATCTGGACTGAGGATAAGGAAGCTGGGCGTTCTGGTGGGATTTATCTGTTCCGCAACCGTGCCGCTGCGGAAGCCTACCACGCCAAGCATGCCGCGCGGCTGAATGCGGCCGGTGTGATGGGGATTGAGGCTGTTTATCGCAGCTACAATGCCGAACTCACCGCGATCACGCGCGGGCCTGTCAGCGAAACCTAACCCCTGCCATAGCCCGCGAAATGCTTGGCCGCTTCGGCCAATTGCGCTTCCGTCAGCAACACGGGCTTCAGCCCCGCCGCCAATAGATCGAGATATTGGCTCGCGAGGTTTTCAACCTCCAAAGCCAGCGCATGCGCGGCTGCCAGGGTGGCGCCCACCGTCACCACACCATGATTGGCGAGCAATACCGCCCGCCGCCCCGCCATGGCGCTAAGCGCGTTTTCCGCCAGCGCTTGCGTGCCGGCAGTCGCGTGATCCGCACAGGAAATCGGCCCGCCGGCCAGCAGCACCATGTAATGAAAGGGCGGAATGCCCTTGCGCGCACAGGAAAGCGCGGTCGCGCGCGGGGAATGCGTATGCACCACGGCCATCACCTCAGGCCGCGCCGCGTAAATCGCCGCATGCAGCCGCCATTCGGAAGAAGGCCGATGCTTCGCACGGCCAAGCGGGCTGCCATCCATGCCCGTTGTCACCAGATCATCCACCGTGGTCCGCGCATAAGGCAGGCCCGCCGGCGTAATAATAAAGCCCTTCGCATCGCGCGCCGAGACATTGCCGGATTTGGAGGGCATCATACCCGCCTGATCCAGCGCTTGCGCGATGCGGAGAATCTCCCGCTTCGCCTCAGCGCGGGTCACATGGTGGCTCCCAGCATCCAGGGCGCGAATTCCTGCGCGCCGAAGCCAAGCGCTTCGCTTTTTGTGGGTTCACCGGAAGCGGTGCGCAGCATCAATTCAAAAATGCGCTCACCACATGCCTGCACGCTTTCACCACCCGCCAGCACCGTGCCGCAATTGATGTCCATATCTTCCGACAGGCGATCATACATGGTGGTATTGGTGGCAAGCTTGATGGATGGCGCAGGCTTCATGCCAAAAACGCTGCCGCGCCCGGTGGTGAAGCACACCAGATTGGCGCCACCCGCCACCTGGCCGGTCGCACCCACCGGGTCATAGCCAGGTGTGTCCATGAACACGAAACCCTTGGCGGTGACCGGTTCGGCATAGCGATAAACCTCCACCAGATTGGTGGTGCCGGCCTTGGCCATGGCGCCAAGCGATTTTTCCAGAATGGTCGTGAGCCCACCTGCCTTATTGCCCGGCGAGGGATTGGCATTCATCTCCGCGCCCTGGCGGGCGGTGTAATCCTCCCACCAATGCATCACGTCAACAAGTTTTTGGCCGACGTCGCGAGATACCGCGCGGCGCGTCAGCAAATGTTCCGCGCCATAGGTCTCAGGGCTTTCGGAAAGGATCACCGTGCCGCCATGGCGCACCAGCAAATCAGACGCCACGCCCAAGGCAGGATTGGCGGTGATGCCGGAATAGCCATCCGAACCGCCGCATTGCAATGCCACGCAAAGTTCCGATGCGGGGACGGCTTCGCGCTTGGCTGTGTTGGATTCCGCCAGCACTTCCTTCACGAAATCAATGCCCTTCATCACGGTCGCGCGTGCGCCGGCATCTTGGATATCCATGCTGCGCAGCCGCCCGGTCAGGCGCTGTTCTTCCAGCATGGGGCCAAGCTGGTTCACTTCGCATCCAAGGCCAATCGCAATCACATGGGAAAAATTCGCATGCCGCGCGAAACCGGCGAGGGTCCGCCGCAGCAGCCGCAAGGGCTCATCCATGGTCATGCCGCAGCCGGTTTTATGCGTCAGCGCCACCACGCCATCCACATTGCCCCAGGCTGCCAAGGGATCATCGCCGGTAATCGGGTTTTTCTCAAACTGGCGTGCAATCAATTCCGCGACATGGGCGGAACAATTCACCGATGTGATGATGCCGATGTAATTGCGGGTTGCGACACGCCCATCGGCGCGGCGAATGCCCATAAAGCTGGCCGGTACATCCACATAATCAGTCGGCTTCGCATCCTGGCCCCAGGCGTAATCGCGCGCGAAATCGCCCATTTCACAATTATGCGTATGCACCCAGGCGCCAGGTTCAATCGCATCCGTCGCAAAGCCAATGATCTGGCCATAGCGCTTGATGGGCTCGCCCTTCGCATGCGGGCGGATCGCAACCTTATGGCCGGGCGGGATGCGCCTTTCGCCGACGCTAATGCCGGGGGCGACTTCCGTGCCGGGCGTGAGTGGAATGCGCGCAATCACCACGCCATCACCGGGATGCAGGCGAATGACGGGCGGAAGGATGGTGGTGCTGGACATGGGCGTTTCCCTTTGGCGAATGTTACGCCCTTTCTACCCCGTTGCACGCCCGCCGCGCCACCGCCGTACTTGCGCAAGCCTGCCTGAGGGCGCAATTAAGTGCCTGAGACACCTGGGGGAGCCCTTTTGGGGCTGAGAGGCGGGCTTCACCCGCGACCCCTGGAACCTGACCCGGTTCGGACCGGCGTAGGGAAGGGTGCATCGCTTGCGCGCTCACGTTTTGCCCCTACCGGGGCTGGCGCAGCCCAGGCCAAAGCCCCCTTCCCCGCGTTGGCCGACAGGAAGTGAAGGAATTGGGGATGTATCGTCGTTCACTTTTGGCCGCAGCCCTTGCCGCGCCTTTGGCGCGCCCTGCCCTGGCCCAGCCCAGCCGCGCGCGCACGCTGCGCTTCATGCCGCAGGCGGCACTCGCCAATCTGGACCCGATCTTCAGCCCCAGCACCATCATCACAACCCATGCCTATTGCGTGTTTGACACACTCTATGGCGCCAATCGCGCGCTGCAGCCGCGCCCGCAAATGGCGGAAGGGCATAGCGTGGAAGATGACGGCAAGCGCGTGAAAATCCGCCTGCGCGATGGCCTGCGCTGGCATGATGGCGAATCCGTACGCGCTACCGATTGCGTGGCCAGCATCCGCCGTTGGGCGAGCCGCGATGGCTTCGGCCAAATCCTGATGCGCGCGACCGCCGAACTTTCCGCGCCTGATGATCGCACCATCGAATTCCGCCTGCATCGGCGCTTCCCCGCGCTGTTTGATGCTTTGGCCAAACCCGGCGCCTCACCCTGTTTCATGATGCCGGAACGGATTGCGAATAATCCCGGTGATCGGTCGCTTGGCCTGGAACACATGATCGGCAGCGGGCCGTGGCGCTTCATTGCCAGTGAGTATGTGCAAGGCAGCCGCAGCCATTATGCGCGGAATGACGCCTATGTGCCGCGGGATGAACCCGCCGAAGCCGCTTCCGGCGGCAAGCGCGTGCATTTTGATCGGCTTGAGATGATCTGGATACCGGATGGCGGCACGGCGGCAGCGGCACTCCGCACCGGAGAGATTGACTGGATCGAATACCCGCTGCCGGATCTGGTGCCGGTGCTGGAACGGGACCGCAATACGCAAACCCAGATTTATGACCCGAACGGGTTTCTCGGTTTCCTGCGCTTCAATCATTTGCACCCGCCCTTCAATGATGTGCGGGTGCGCCGCGCCATTCGTGACGTGATTGTGCAATCGGATTTCATGTCGGCGGTGGCGCTGCCAGGAGACTGGCAGGAATGCCACGCCATGTTCCCTTGCGGCCTGCCGGGCGTAGTGGAATTCCCGCCCCCCGCACGCGGTGAAGCGGCGATGGAACGCGCGCGCGCCGCGCTGCGCGAAGCCGGCTATGCCGGCGAGCCCATCATCCACATCAACCCGAGCGATTTCCCTGCCGTCACGCAGCAAGGCCGCCTGACGGTGGAATTGATGCGGAGATTGGGCGTGAATATGCAGCCGATTGAATCCGATTGGGCGAGCATTCTGGCGCGGCGCAATAACCGTAATCCGCCGGCGCAAGGCGGCTGGCATTTGCACAATACCAATGGCCCGGCGGCGACCATCGCCAACCCAGCCGTCAGCTTCGCCATTCGCATGAATGGGCAGGCCGCCTGGCCTGGCTGGCCAACAGATGCGGATGCGGAAGCACAGGTGGAAGCCTGGATCAATGCCGATGATCAGGCGGCGCAGAATGCGGCGATGCGCCGCTTGCAAGGCATCACCTGGGAATCGCTGCCCTTCGCGCCGACTGGGCTGTTCAGGCTACGAACCGCTTTCCGGCGCGACCTGACGGGCGTCTTGCAGGGGCCGAACCCGTTTTTGTGGAATCTGCGGCGGGCTTAAGAGCTTTTCAGCAGCCGCCCGGCGCTTCTTCCAGGCGCACCAGCTTGGCGTGCACGGTGAAATCGCCGAAATCCATGATCATGTCATCCGCCACGCCATTTTCGAAATAGCGGAGAGACACTTCATAGGATGGCGTGCTCGCCCCACCGGCCTGATCTGCACCGGGCTCAAAAAAGGCGATGCGCATGCGCGATGATCCAAGCGTGGAAAGGCTCGGTAAATTCGCCACCTGCTGAGGCCCCTGCCAGGGCGACAGGAATGTCGTCGTCTGCTGCGCGCCATCGGCCGAGGTACCGTCAAAGATCGGCGCCACCAGCAGGCGCTGGCCGGCACGCGCGGCATTCAACGCAGCGATGGTATGCGTATTGGGCAAAAGCGTGCCGGGCGGGATGGGCAATTCCTTCGCTTCCGGTTCGCTATAGCGCGCCACACCGCTGCCATCGGCGCCCAGTTCGGCTTGCCCCGCAACGCGGCTGCTCACTGCGCCCTGCGTTACCTGAACCAGGCTGAAGCGCAGTGTTCGGCCATCCATGGATTCCAGCGTGGCGTAATCGGACCCGGTTTCAAGTTCTGTGCCTTCGCGGTTGCGCAGCGTCATGGAAAAACGCTGGCGCGTCGCCCAGCTTTCGCAGGCGTCAATCAATTCATAGAGCATGGCGCCGGAAACCTCGACAATGCCGGCATTCTCCCGCGCGCGATCCAACGTCAGGTCGTAAATCCCGCGATGGGAGGCCAGCGCACGGGCCGTGAGCGGCGCCACCGGCGCGGCGGCGGCCGGCGCATCCTTCGCACCCTGGGTCAGGCCAGGGGTTGCGGGCAGGATCAGCGCAAGGGCGAGAAGAGCAGAAAACCGCATCGGATACTCCGGGCGGCAAGGGCCGCTTTTTCCCAATATAGCCGATTTCGGCTGGTCAGAATTGATCTTTCACAAGAAAATTTCGCGCCCCCCGGATCAGCCCGGCTTGCCACCCTTCACCGGCGGCAGGTCCAGCTTGATGTGCAATTCCTTGAGCCGTTCCGGCGGCACGCGGGCCGGGGCACCCATCATCAAATCTTCCGCCTGCTGGTTCATGGGGAACAGGATCACCTCGCGGATCGCGGGTTCATCGGCGATCAGCATCACAATCCGGTCAATGCCGGGGGCCGAGCCACCATGCGGCGGCGCGCCATAGCGGAAGGCATTCAGCATGCCGCCGAAGCGATGTTCCACTTCTTCAGCCGGATAGCCCGCGATTTCAAAGGCGCGGATCATGATATCCGGGCGATGATTGCGGATGGCACCGGAGGAAAGCTCAATCCCGTTGCAGACGATGTCGTATTGGAAGGCCTTGATGTCCAAGGGGTCCATGGAATTGAGCGCTTCCAACCCGCCTTGCGGCATGGAAAACGGGTTGTGGCTGAATTCGATCTGGCCGGTGTCTTCATTCCGTTCATACATCGGGAAATCCGTGACCCAGCAGAAGCGGAAGGCGTTTTCTTCGAGTAACCCAAGATCACGGCCCACACGGTTGCGCACGGCGCCGGAGAATTTCGCCGCATCGGCTTCCTTATTCGCCACAAAGAACACGGCATCGCCCGCGCCAAGCCCGCAGGCGGCGGCAATGGCGGCCACGCGATCAGCTTCCAGGTTCTTCGCAATCGGCCCCTTCGCGCCATCCGCATCCCAGGCGATATAACCAAGCCCGCCCTGGCCTTCCGCTTTGGCCCAATCATTCAACCCATCAAAGAAGGACCGCGGGCGGCCTGCCGCGCCCGGCGCCGGAATGGCGCGCACCACACCACCCGATGCGGTCACTTTCGCAAACAGGCCAAAGCCGCCACCGGCGAAATGCGCGCTGACATCTGTGATCTTGATCGGGTTGCGCAAATCCGGCTTGTCCGAACCATACTCCAGCATCGCCTGCTGATACGGAATACGCGGGAAGGGTGCGGGCGTCACGGCGCGCTTCGTGCCGGTCCAATCGGCAAATTCCTCAAACACGCCCGCCAGCACGGGTTCAATCGCGGCAAAGACATCTTCCTGCGTGACAAAGGACATTTCGAAATCAAGCTGATAGAATTCGCCGGGGGACCGATCCGCGCGCGACGCCTCATCCCGGAAGCAGGGCGCGATCTGGAAGTAGCGGTCAAACCCCGCCACCATGCATAGCTGCTTGAATTGCTGCGGCGCCTGCGGCAGCGCGTAGAATTTGCCGGGATGGAGCCGGGCTGGCACCAAGAAGTCCCGCGCGCCTTCGGGGCTTGAAGCCGTCAGGATCGGCGTCTGGAATTCGGTAAAACCCTGATCAATCATCCGCCGCCGGATGGAAGAAATCACCTGGCTGCGCAGCATCAAATTGCGATGCTGGCGATCCCGCCGCAGATCCAAAAAGCGATAGCGCAGGCGCAACTCCTCGGGGAATTCCGCATCACCCGCGACTTGAATGGGCAGCACTTCGGCCGCCGATTGCACTTCCACTTCGCGCACGCGAAGCTCAATCTCACCCGTCGGCAGCTTGGCATTCACCGTGCCCGCTTCGCGTGGCACCACATCGCCCGTGACGGTAATCACGCTTTCGGGGCGGAGTTCTTCCAGCAGTTTCAGCACAGGCGAACCCTGCGCCACCACGCATTGCGTCATGCCGTAATGGTCGCGCAAATCAATGAACAGCAAGCCGCCATGGTCGCGCTTCCTGTGCACCCAGCCGGAAAGCCGCGCGGTGGAGCCGGCATCGGCGGCGCGGAGCGCGCCGCAATGATGGGTACGATAGGCATGCATGGCGATAATTCATCCTAAGTGGCGGAAAGGCGGGGGAAAGCGCCCCAGGGAGGGGTTTCTGTCAACCCCACCGCTTTCCCGGGGCCCGGCGCCCCTGTATGGAAACGGTCAT
>Ga0315900_10002798_pt1 | contig 26128 bp, 14 predicted proteins | sample LakEriMetagenome_FD_203521 | JGI IMG/M metagenome (GOLD analysis project Ga0315900, IMG submission 203521) | Freshwater fungal communities from buoy surface, Lake Erie, Ohio, United States - Buoy 12 MA114 | ecosystem: Environmental > Aquatic > Freshwater > Lake > Lake biofilm | place: USA: Lake...
TCTAAATTAACCGATATCTATAAGGATTTTGGGATCAACTCAAGTTTTGATTCTGATCGTGTAACTATTTCTAAGACCACTAAGAGGATAGATCATTTTTCATTTGATTTTACTGATTGCCCTGACATAGCGCAAACGCTTGCTGTTACTTGCCTCGGCTTGGGAATAACTGCTGATCTTACAGGTTTAAAAACCTTAAAAATAAAAGAGACGGATAGGATCTTAGCTTTAAAAAATGAATTAGAGAAATTTGGAGCTATTGTGGAGATAACTTCTATTTCTCTTCACATAAAAGGATACGACCCAATTAGTAAAAACACGGATATTTTGGTGAACACCTATCACGATCACCGGATGGCCATGAGTTTTGCGCCACTAAAATTCATTTATCCAGAAATGATCATCGAAAATAAAGAAGTGGTCAGTAAGTCGTTCCCAAAATTTTGGGAAGAGTTCATAAAACTCCAATGAAGCATTTAATTATTGCAATAGTTTTTTCTGTGAATGCGCTTTGCGCTCAAGTAAGCATTAGTGGCAAAGTACTTGATGAGAAAAATGAGGCAATTCCTTATGCCGCCATTGGAAGCTTAAAACACATTACAGCTGTTCTATCAAATGAAAAGGGAGTCTTTCGCTTAGAGTTAAAAGAGATTGACGTAACCGATAGTATCAAATTCTACGCCATTGGTTTTAAAGAACAATACATTCCAATTACCCAATTAAAAACTTCCGGCGCAAATGAAATTCGTTTATTACCAAGTGATCAACAATTGGAAGAGGTAGAAGTAAGTGCGAAAAAACTATATCGCAAAAGATTGGGTGTTTTAAAATATGATAAAACTAATTGCACAGGATTTGTTGGTTTAGAAAATAATTGGAAAGGCGTAGAAGCTGCAATTAGGATCACTAATGAAAATAAGAAACTAATGAAGATCGTTGACTTTCAATTTTACATTATTAAAAATACTTTACCGGATAGTTTGGCATTTCGTTTGAACATCTATTCATCCAACGAATTCTATCCTACAAAGAACATTCTAAAAAAATCTATCATTTTTAAAACAAACATCAAACAAGGTGAAGTTTCACTTGACCTCAGCGCATACGATATAAAAGCCTACGATGATTTTTTTGTGAGTTTGGAATGTTTAATGGAAAAAGTAAGCATCGCCGACTTCTGCTTTGCGGGCCAAAATAACGAACCCGCTTATATAAGGGAAAGTGTCTTCAAAAAATGGAAAAAAGTGCGTGGTGGCGGTGGTGCTTTTAACGTGAGTGTGCTTTATCAAAGGAAAAACTAAGGAAGTATATCTTTCAAATGATTTTAATAATGCTTTTTAGAGGCAGAAACCGCAAAGGCGCTTCGCGCTTTCGCAAAGCAGACGCAAAGGGCGCTTAGTTTTACCACCATTACTTAAGAGAAGGCAAAGACCTTCGGTTTCGCAAAGTTCAGTAAAAAAGAAACTATAAGCATGCCGTCTTTGCGTAAGCATAGCTTCTTTGCCTTCTTAATTTTTATGCGGCTAGAAGATCCTTTGCGCTCTTTGCGTAAAACTTTGCGCAGTTCGAAGAACGCTTTGCGGTTTCTGCCTCTTAAAAAAGCTTACTACAATTTCTCCTTTAGATATTTCGCTGTATACCCTTTTTTATTTGATACCAAACCTTCCGGCGTGCCTTCAAAAACAATGTAACCACCTTCGTCGCCACTTTCAGGACCAAGATCTATTACCCAATCTGCGCATTTGATCACATCTAAATTATGCTCGATCACAATAATTGAATGTCCTTTATTGATAAGCGCTTCAAAAGACTTTAATAGTTTTGATACATCGTGAAAGTGCAAACCTGTAGTTGGTTCATCAAATACAAACAGCACCAAATTATTTGCGCCTCCCATTCCTAAGAAGGTTGCTAATTTTATTCGCTGTGCTTCTCCCCCACTTAAAGTACTGCTGCTTTGACCTAAATGCACATAACCTAAACCAACATCCTGCAATGGTTTTAGTTTATCAACTATCTTCATCGCAACTCTATTTTCATCATCTACAGAAAAGAATGCAATAGCATCATCAATGGTCATGTCTAAAATATCTGCAATAGATTTTCCTCTGTAAAGGATCTCTAAGGTGTCTGATTTAAAGCGTTTGCCTTTGCAAGATTCACACGGCAATTGAATATCGGCCATAAATTGCATCTCCACCGTAATTGTTCCTTCACCTTGGCACATTTCGCATCGTCCACCATCCACATTAAAACTAAAATGCCCTGCTTTATAGCCGCGTAATTTTGCTAAACCTTGTTCGCTGAACAAAGTCCTTATTTCATCGTATGCTTTGGTATAAGTAGCCGGATTACTTCTTGAAGATCTTCCAATAGGATTTTGATCCACGTATTCCACCTGTTTAATTTGTTTTAAACTTCCACCGATGATGCTATTGTGTTCAACATTTGCATAAAATCCATCCAAATACTTTTGTAAACGTGGCACTAAAGCCTTTTTTACCAAGGTAGATTTTCCGGAACCACTCACACCGGTAACACAACACAATGCATTCAATGGAAATTTTACAGAAACATTCTTTAAGTTATTTTCGATAACACTTTTTACCTCAATGAACTCTTTGAATTTTCTTCTTGAGCTTGGAACTTTTATTTCCAATTGCTTTGTGAGATACTTTGCCGTGTAACTGTCCTTGCTCTTTACCAAGTCGGCATGTTTTCCTTGGAATACTAATTTTCCGCCGCCGGTTCCTGCTTCAGGACCAATATCTATCAATACATCAGCAGCGCGCATAATTTCTTCGTCGTGCTCAACAACAATTACTGTGTTTCCCTGACGTTGTAATTCCCTCAATACTTTTATCAAACGTTCGGTATCTCGTGAATGCAAACCAATGCTTGGCTCATCCAAAATATATAAACTGCCCACTAAACTACTTCCTAATTGCGTTGCTAAATTAATACGCTGGCTTTCTCCGCCACTTAATGTATTTGCCACTCGGTTAAGTGATAGATAATTCAAGCCAACATCCATTAAATATTGTAAGCGATTATTGATCTCAATTAATAAACGTTTTGAGATCTTCTCATCGGTTGCCGTGAGCTTTAAATTTTTAAAATATACTTGCGCTTCAGCAACAGGCATTAAAATAATTTCACGTAAGCATTTTTCACCAACTCTTACATAATTCGCGTCTTTACGTAAGCGTGTTCCTTCACAATCAGGGCAAGATGTTTTTCCCCTGTATCTTGCCAACATTACCCGATACTGAATTTTATAAGTTTCTTTTGTTAGCATTTCAAAAAAAGCATTGATGCCTTCAAAATGACTGTTGCCTTCCCATAATAATTTGTATTGTGCTTTTGTAAGATCTACAATAGGCTTGTGTACCGGAAAATTAAATTTATGCGCGCTCTTTAGTAATTGATTTTTATACTTACTCATGGTCTCGCCATTCCAACAGGCTACTGCATTATCAAATACACTCGCACTTTTGTTTGGGATCACTAGATCAGGATCAATTCCTATGATACTGCCAAAACCTTCGCACGTTTTACACGCACCAATTGGGTTATTGAACGAAAAGAAATTTACGCTTGGTTCTTCAAAGGTAATTCCATCCATTTCAAATAAATTACTGAAATGGTGCGTTGTACTTTTACCTTTAATATCTTCAATGATCACATCGCACTCACCACCACCTTCGTAAAAAGCAGTTTGTACACTATCCGAAATTCTATTCAACAGATCCTCATCATTTTTTTGTACGATGATGCGGTCTACTAATAAAGAAATGTCGGCGTTTTTTTTAATCTTCTTAAGATCAAGCTCTGTTATTTTTTGAATTCCATCGCTCGTGATCACACGCGAAAAACCACCTTGATTTAAAAGCTCTAATTGTTTTGCAAGTGTGCGATCTTTTTTCTCTTTTAATTTTACGGTCACAAGCGCTTTTGAATCTACAGGCTGATCCATTACAAAATCAACTACATCGCTAATTTTATGACGCATCACTAATTTTCCGCTAACGGGACTATATGTTTTTCCCACACGCGCAAAAAGCAATTTTAAATAATCATAGATCTCCGTTACAGTTCCAACCGTTGAGCGAGGATTACGTGATACTACTTTTTGCTCAATCGCAATGGCAGGGGAAATTCCTTTGATATAATCCACCTGAGGCTTTTCTAAACGCCCTAAAAACTGCCTGGCATAAGCCGATAAACTCTCCACATAGCGTCTTTGACCTTCTGCATATAAAGTATCAAACGCCAAAGTAGACTTTCCAGAGCCTGACAATCCAGTGATAACCACCAACTTATTACGAGGTATAACTACGTCGATATTCTTTAGATTGTGTAAACGGGCGCCTTTTATGATAATATGGGTTTTGGCATCAACCTTAGATATATCGGCTATTTGGGACATAGAGCTGCAAAATTAGGGCTTAATTTGACAGTTTTAGGGATTATTTCACTCAATAAGACTAACAATTGGCTCAATAAGACCCCCATTTTAACACATATACTTTTGGGTTAAAAGCTAAATGGTCTATATTTGCCTTAATAACCAATTAAAAAACTAAGCCATAGAATAGACTTTTACTAGCAAAACAGAACTATAATTAAAAGCAAGTAAACATGTCTATTCAATCATTCACTGATCACGAGTTAGTTGCGTTATACCTAAAAGGCAACGAAAAAGGCTTAGAAACTCTCTTACAACGTCATAAATCAAAACTCTTCTCGAGTATTTTGGTAATTGTTAAAGATAGGGCTTTAGCTGAAGATGTATTTCAGGATACGTTTTTAAAAGTGATCCAAACCTTAAAAAAAGGTCAGTATAACGAAGAGGGTAAATTCCTTCCATGGGTTTATCGAATATCTCACAATTTGATCATCGATCATTTTCGCCGCATTAAAAAAATGCCACCGGCTGCTATATATTATAATGAAGAAGGTGAAGAGATCCATCCTTTGGATAAAGTAAGTGATACAAGAGATGTATATCAAACCAGCGATGAAAGTGCTAAGCGCAAAAATAATGTTCGTGATCTGATACATATGTTACCGCCCGATCAGCGTGAGGTAGTAATTATGCGTACCTATTACGATATGAGCTTTAAAGAAATTGCAGATATGACAAATGTTTCGATCAACACTTCTTTGGGCCGCATGCGTTACGCAATGATCAATTTAAAAAAGATGATCGAAGAACGAAACGTTGAAGTTAGCTTTTAAGATCACTAAATAAATTAAAACAAAAAACCCTCGAGTAAGTCGAGGGTTTTTTTATGTTTTGATTATTTCAGTATTATTGTGTCTTATTGATGATATTCAAACTTGTCTCACCAATAACTTTAAATGCGGTTCTTCTGTTCTTTTGATGTGCTGCTTCCCATTCAGGGCTTTTAGGCACCATGGCATTGATCTCAGCTTCGGTGATGATTGGTCGTGATTCGCCATAACCCGTTGCAGTGATCCTAGATTTAGGAATACCTTTACTTAGAATATAATCCACACAACTTTTTGCACGGGCCGCAGATAATTTCATATTATAATCATCGTTACCACGAGCATCGGTGTGAGAACCCAGATCAATAGAAACGTTATCATTTAGTTTCAAGAGATCAACGATCTTATCTAAGATCTCCATTGATTTTGGACGAAGTGATGCTTTATTAAAATCGTACTCAATACCTTCGATCTCAATATCACCTGAAGGGATCTTATTCAAATTGAAATCTCTTACGAATACTTCTGATTCTGTTTTTCCTTCGGTAGCTACTTCATTCGCATCAGCAAAATATCCATTCTTTTGCGCTTTTAAGAAGTACTGCATGTTCAGTTTTAGATCTGTGCTGTAAAATCCTTTTTCATCCGTTACAACAAAGAAAGGCTCATCCCCGTCGTGAACATCTTTAATTGTTACAAGAGCGCTTGGAATTGGCTCACTGGTTTGAGCATCAAACACAATACCTTCCAATGAGAACTTTATAGGTTCATTTTCAAAACTGTAAATATCGTAGCAATGTCCGCCTGGGCAATCTTCTCTATCACTTGCAAAAAAGCCTTTAGCCTGTAAACGATCTAAAATAAAATAGGCATCATCCTTTGCAGAGTTGATAGGAGAGTTTAAATTCTTTGGAACGCTATAAACCGAGTCATCTGCATTCAATGCTGATTTAAACACGTCTAATCCACCAAAACCAGTTAAACCATTCGTACTATAATATAAAGTACTACCTAGCTGGTGAAAGAAAGGCGTAACCTCATCACCTGCAGTATTAATTGGATCTGGCAAATTAACAGGATTACCAATAAAGCCATTCTCATCAATACCGGCCATCCAAATATCAAACCCACCTTTACCTCCGGGACGATTTGACGAGAAGAATAATCTTCTTCCATCTTGCGTTACATAGGGCTGTTGCGATTTATATCCGGGCACGTTAATGTGAGTTCCCAGCTTCATAGCCTCGTAGAATTTTCCTTCTAGAGTACGGGCCATATAAATAAATGCTTCATTACGGTTATTATCACTCCAACGTGTAAATAGCATTACTTCTTCAGGCGTGAACACTCCGGCACCTTCGTGTAAAGAGGTATTAACCGGGCGACCAAAGTTTACAGGACGTTGCCAAATAGTGTCATCTAAAGTTGTGTAATACAGATCGCAATAATATTTCGCATCCTGCTTTTCAGGATCGCTCACCACCCCGCCTCTGCGAGCACTCGTAAAAATAATTTTGTCGGAACTTAAATAATACTGAGGCGCGAAATTACTTGTACCTCTATTGAATACAAGACTATCCATCATTCGCACTTTGATGTTCTTTTTTGGAGATAATGTATCTAAAGCAAAATAACACGATTGAGCGTGCTTACCTGAAACTTTAACTAGTGAATCATTTGGCACCAAGGTAATTTTGCTGATCGAATCAACCGCCGGAGTTCCTTTTGAGTAAGCGTCGAAAACCGGCAATGCCTCTTGATATCTTTTAAGCGACATAAGAGATAAGCCATAGTAATACGGAGCATCAGGGTACACATTCTTTTCAACTACCTTTTTATAATATTCAACCGCGTGTTTGTAATCGAAATTTAAACGGTAACTGTTTGCTAAACGATTTAAAATGAAATCGTATTTAGTAGCGTTCAAGCTTGGATCTTCTTTAAGAACATTCACACTATCCTTTTTTCGTTGACCTTTTAATTCAGGAACTTTAAAAAGAGACTTCATTTTTAAATTCACCAGTTGGGCCTCGTAAGGTATAACGTAGGTCTTTAAAACCGTAGTATCATCTAATACCTTTGAATAGAAATTTGCTGCATTGGCATAATCCTTTTTAAGATATGCGTCGTCGGCAAGCTCTAACCACAATTTTTTAGACTGTGAAAAAGTAAGTAACGAAATTAAAACAAAAATTAAGGATAGTGATTTCTTCATAAATTATAAACGCGGACAATTTTTAATTTCTTGAACTTTGCTTTTCTTACCTAAATATGTAAGCGATATTTCAAATGCCCCTCTTGCTTTTGAAGTACTTCTTAGTGAAGAGGTATTGATATCATAACCTAATTTGATGATGTAATTATCTTTCTTCAAGCCTACGTAAGCAATATTTGCATCCGCTGCTCTGTATACATAGCCTGCCAACAAATAAAATTTCTCACCTTTAACGAAATAACCTGCATCAACCGCATAAGTTTGCTCATAGTTATTGGTTTGCTTCATTATTAATACCTTAGGAATAAAATAGAATAACTCATTTACGTTGATACGAACACCGGTGTGAGCGTAAAATCGCATTGGTAAACGATTATTTCCTCCAAAAAAAGTTTCACGAGGTTTTGTAAGATTGAAACCACTGATACCTAAAAATGGATTGATGCGCGATTGTTGCTTACTATAGTAATACAAAGCACCAAAATTCACCACCTCTTGAAATTGAGCACCGCGTGTAAACGTTTCGTTGTTAGATAGATTTTTATCGAAAGATCCACCGGCCGAATTACTCCATTGTGCATCATAGGTTAATGCTTGATACTCCACCTTCTTTTGTCTTACACCTAAATGCATTCCTAAACTCAATTGATGGTACTTTTCTTTATCCAATGGCAATAGATATGAACCCGAACCAATTACCTCGAGCACATTATAATTACTTAAACCGGCACGCATGTTTGAAATTTGACCACCATAACTCCATTTTGTTTTGGTTGGCATATCAAAGCTTACTAAAGCAGTGGTAAAAGGCTTGAAGGCAATTGCACTCCACTGTGTGCGGTAGTGAGCGTGTGCACGCATTTTTGTTTCTATCAAACCCGTCATTGCAGGATTCAAGAACACTGGTGCAGCATCATACATACTTAAGTGAAAATCCTGGGCTAATGATCTCCCAATGATCGCACATAGTAAAACGGTTGTAAATCTTATTTTTCTTTTCATGATTCTTATCTCATTAAGGTAACATCACCGTTCTTTCTTACAGTTCGGTTATTATACAGATCCACCTCCAATGTCCAAACATATACTCCAACAGGTTGATCTTTGCCATCTTTTTTTCCATCCCAGCCCTCTTTTTGATCTTCACTTTCGTAGATCTTCTCTCCCCAGTTGTTATAGATCCTGAATACCATTTTGTTGAACGGACCTCCTTTTACAAATAACTTATCGTTATTTCCATCTCCATTTGGTGTAAAGCCTGTAGGAACTTGCGGAATTAAATTCACCTCAATTTGTTTAGTTATGGTATCCGTACATCCTTGATCATCAATAACAGTTAATGTTACATAATATATACCACCATTTTGATAACTATGGGTTGGTGATTGACCGGTAGCAGCACCTTCATCTCCAAAATTCCATATCCATGTTACAAGGCTACCCGTTGGTGTAGAGAAATCAGAAAAATAAACCGGCTCTTGTGCAACCGTTGGATTGTTTGTCATACCGAACTCCGCATTTGGTTTCGGATTCACATTTACAATTCTTGTTACACTTGCCGAACATTGCGTTGCCGCAATAACTTCTTTTAGATCTACACTTATAGGTCCGTTTTGACTGAAAGTAACATTACTAGGTGTTTGTGCCGAAGAGATACTTGGTGTAGCAGTTGGGCCAAAGAACCATGTGAAGTTTCCATTTGCAGGTAAAGATTGATTTACAAATTGTGCTACAATACCAACACACGCATTACTCATTGTAAAATCAGGAAGTGGTAATGCATTAACTGAAATGATCTTACTTATGGTATCAGAACAAACTGTAGGTGGCGTAAGCGTATTAGTACCTGTTACAGTAAATGAAACATTATAAATTCCAGGCGCAGTATACGTAGTGATCGTTGAACCCGAAGAAATACTAGTAAAGCCGTTTCCAAAATTCCAATTAGCACCGTTTATATTTGTTCCATTAGGATTTGAAATATTCACAAAACCAACAGGATCACCTACACATCGCTTCGTTGAAAAACTAAAATCAGCTTCAGGTGAAGGCACAAAAGTAATCGTAAATGAACGGTTTGAAGGACAATTAATACCGGTAACACTTGCGCTATTTAATGTGATCACAACGCTTCCTGTGGCAACGTCTGACTGACTTGGATAATATATTCCGCCAAGCGCAGCATTGTTAGGGAAGAATCCACCATTCAATGGTAAGCCAGGATTAAGACTTGAGCCACCAACACTTCCTCCGGCTATCCAATAACCGGCCGTTGTATATCCGCTTACCGATCCACTCAAAGTGATTGCCGCAAACTGACAAACAGACGTAGAGGAGTTAACTGAAATAAATGGAAGTTTAATAATTGTAACCGTTATTGAATTGGTAACAGCAGGACAAAATCCGCCTACACTTCCGGCAACAAAGGTTAATGTGTTTACACCTGCAAGTGTATCGTTTTGACTAATGGTATAATTTGCATCCGTAGGTGGAACCGGAACAAAAGCGCCAGAACCGTTACTTGTTGACCATGTAATTGCACCTGCACCTCCACCTGTTACTGTACCCTGAAGAGCAATAACACCAATACTTGCACAAACGGTAGGCTGTGTGGCGAGCGTTAAACTTGGTTGTGGTTGAATATTGATCACCATGTTATCAATTACATTCGAACACAATGCTGTATTGTCGATCACCGTTAATGTGATCTGAATTGAAGATTGAAGTAGATCGGTACCTCCGAAGAAATAAGAGGTGCTTAACGATGTATTTGACGGAGAAAAGAATCCTTGTCCATTGCCGGTAGACCAGCTGTAAGTAATATTACTTCCGGTTACCGTACCCGTTATAGCCACACTTTGACTATTGGTACAAGCAATTGTACTGCTTAATACACTCACTGTTGGTGGATCTACAAATCCCACAGTATAAGTTGCGGAAGTATTCACGCACCCAACAGATGGTCCTTGAGTAGATAATACGAGGGTAACTCCTCCCGCTGCAAGATCCGCTAAAGATGGCGTATAGGTTGTGTTAGCACCTGGTGCTCCAAAAGAACCGCCATTTCCACCTGTCCATAAAGCTCCGATTGCATTTGAAAATGTTCCTGCTAAAGTAAGTGGAGTAATATTATTTTTACATTGTAATGTTGGAGTAACCGATCCTAAAACTCCCGGCGGTTTATTGATGAGTACAGTTACAGAATCTTTTTTAGGAACACAGTTACCTACACTCGTTAAATAAAATTTGATACTAGGTAATAATAGATCCGCAGGCGATAAACTATAATTAGTACTTACAGTATTTAAAGTTGAAGAATAAACGCTACCAATTGTACCTGTTCCGTTAGCGGTTGTCCAAACTCCCGTTATTGCTCCACCCGACACTGTACCGGTTAATAATGCTACAGCGTTTGGTGAGGCGCACACAGGCGTAATACTACCTGTTGTAACAAACGTACGACGTAAGAAACTTGACATATAATAAAAGTTCATTCCTCCACCCGCGCTACCGTCAAAAATTCCAAGGGCAAAATCATTGAGTGGTGGTGGTGTGTTATTTCCTACTGTGTATGATCCTATAGGAAGGGTTGCGGTTGAGTGCAAAGGAACTTGTGCTGCTACATATTGTCCACCTGTACCAGGCACCACTGTAAATGCAGTTCCAGGTATTAAAGTTGTGCTCCCATTAATTGTGAAAGAATTTTGTGCGCCATTTTTACATAATATGTTCAAGTAAAATAAATTTGGTTGATTTCTTGAGAAGGCAACCAAGCTTGAACCGGCACAACTTAAAGGAGGCAAAATTGCAGAACCGGCCTCACAACCAATACCGTCAGCCTGATAACAATATACTGCTTTATTGGCCTGTACATATGACATTGGCGTAGTAACAGGATAAAAATAAGTTTGTCCCTTATTGATGATCGTATTTGTTACAACACTGAGTGCATTGGTGATTTGAACTGAAGTGAAGTTTTCTGTACCAACTATATATCCACCTTCTAAGGCACCGGCATTCATTGCACCTTTATTCAAAATATAATCCTTACCTACAATTTCAACAGGTACGATCTGGTCGCCTATCAAGTCATGACATCCACCACTTGGATTCCTAACAGAATCGTCGGCAGTTGTAACTGCAATTGGTTTGTTTGAAGTAATAATAGTTCCTGAAAGATTGTTACCCGGAACAAAAGTGTTTTGAACCGTGTTCTCTAGAGTGTAAGCATCACCCGGGTTCACAAGTAAAATACTATATGTAATATTTGCAGGATGCCCAATGATATTACATTTAGGTGTGATCCATACTACTGTATTTGGTTTAGTACCTACCAAATTTATCTGTTGTTTTGGTTGAATTACACCCGGAGGGGTACTTCCTATGTGAGTTCTAAATTGGTTTTGCCATTGTGTTTGATGAGGCACAACGAATTCTGTTCCCAAACCATTCTGACCTTTTAAGGACATGGTTTCAGGATTATTTCCGGTTGTTATCACATCATATGCAATAGAAATGTTTGAAGAAGAAGAAAAATATAAACCATAAGGCACCACTTGATCTGCAGGCCTTACTTCAAGCGAATCCCAACCTCTATTGGTATTTGTTGCGGCACCATCTCTCCAAAACGTATAATCAAACACACTGTTTGCAGGAATGACAATGGTTGTATCGTATTGGTTTGGCGCGATCGCTGCAGGCTGCCTTAACTCAACAGTTGTAAATGGCGCAGCAAAAGTTGCAATATGAACTTTGATCGGGTGCCTTGCAGCGTGATCTGGAGTTACCCAAGGTGCGGCGAACCAAAACGCAGTGTCGATCTGCGCAAAAGATGGCGTTACTTTAAATAGCGTTAAAAGTAACAGTATGATTAGTTTATTTTTCATTATTTCTTTTTCTGACTTTTAATGTTTGTTTTCATACTATTATCTATAGTATTTAATTCGTCCTCATCGGCTGCTTGAACCTTATCTTTAATAACACCCTTTTTACTAAGTAACGTATAAGAAAGTATAACCTCATGCGATCCGTTATTATACTTGCGCAAATTATTGACAGCCATATCAAAGCTGTAGCCTAAAGTAAACTGTTTACTTACTGTAACACCAAGCATGGCACAAAGCGAGTTGTTTTGCCATTGTTTTGCAATAGAACTTACTGTTTTAGCATGTCTGAAACTTACGCCTGCCCAAAGCATTGACTTGTAGGTGCATTTAAGATTATACTCAATTTCAAAAGGGTTAGGAGAATTAAATCGCATTAATACAGACGGTTGAAGCACATATTCCTTTTTCTTCTTATCAATAGTATAATTATAGCCAGAGTAGATATACCAATGAGGCGTTAAACGGCCAATTGTATTGTCCCATTTGATCTTTGCGCTTGGCAATTGCTGACCGCTAAATCCGAAGAAGAATTTTTTATGATACAATAAAAAGCCGCTATTTAAATCGAAGGCATTAGCATTTAAAATACTGGAAGCTAAGAACTGATCATCCTTGTCGTATGGCTTAGCATTGTAAACTTTTACGTTGTACTGAACAAAGCCAGGTGAAAGTCCAAAACCGATTCTCCAATGATCATTCAACTTCAAATGATAACTGTATGAAGCATAAATAGAAGTGCGATTCAGCAATCCCATTTGATCATTTAATACCATTCCACCCACTGCCATACCATCGTGTTTCTTAAGGGTACCATAGCCCGAAGCCATGTACGCACGAGGCGCACCGTCAAAACCAGTCCATTGTAAACGCGAGCCTGCATTGAATTGCATTCCTTTAAATGTTCCGGCAAAAGCAGGGTTGTACAAATACTGATTAAGCAAGATGTTTGTGAATTGTGTTTGTTGCTGAGCTTTTGTTTGACCAACAAATAGCATGAACACTAAACACGTAAGCATAAACATTTGCTTACTCAACTTTAGTTCTATTGTTTTAATAATTGACATATCTTTAATTTTACTCTGCAACAATTATTTTAATATTGTAATATTCCCTTTAATGATCTCCGGCTTGTTAGGATCCTTAAGATCCATTGTATAATAATACGCGCCTACCGGCAATGGTTCGCCTCTATAAGTTCCATCCCAAGCATTTGAATATCCTGTAGATCTAAAAATGGACTCTCCCCAACGATTGAAGATCTCGATCTCGGCATTTTTAAAATACACATCGATAAAATCCAGTCGCCAATAATCATTCTTTCCATCGCCGTTAGGAGATATTACATTCGGTATAAGCTGTACGATATCATTTACAACATTAAGGATCCTTACAACCAACGTATAAGTATCGGTACAACCAAACTGATCTCTCACAATTTGTGTAACCGTGTAATTACCATTACTTCCGTAGGTAGTTGTTGGATTTTGTTGTGTGCTTGTTGAACCGTTTCCGAAATCCCAAAACCATCCAACAGAATATTTAGAGGAATCAATAAAGTTCACATTTGTACCTAAGGAAAGTTGTCCTGAATTGAACGCTTGGAACTTTGCAGTAGGTTTAGGTGTAATATTTATGGTTTGAACCAGTGCGCTTACACAACCATTTGATGAAGTTATCTGATGAGTAACCGAATACTTTCCGTCTGTTGGGAAAATAAAGCAGGTGTCTTTTGTTACACTAAAACCAACACCGCCAAAATCCCAATAATGATTTGTTACAGGAATTGTTGAAGGAGGTAAAATAGTGGAGCTATCGGTGAAGCAAATATTTTGCGCCGAACCTGTACATAATCTATTATAACCCCATCTAATATTTGGAAGAGGGAAAATTGTAGCAGATTTTCTAATGGTATCGTAACAACCAAAGCTATTATTTACCACCAACATTACCGTATAAGTTCCAGGTGCGGTATAAGTTAACGATGGATTGATATTACTTGAGTTTTGACCATTACCAAAACTCCACTGCCAACCCGTTAAAGATCCAATACCAGATGGATTAATAGACTGATCGCTGAATATTGTAGTTTGATTTAAACAAACAGTATTTGTAATAAAGTTAGCGGCAGGCTTATCTCTAAAATCAATTCGGATCTGCTTGGTAACACCTAAACAAATTCCATTGGCGGTGGTTGATGCAGTTAAGATCACAAAACCATTTGTAGTTTCTGTTGGCGTTGCAATATAGGTTGTAGTTAAGGCTGTTGTTGATGGCACGAAACTTCCTGTACCTCCACTCCACAACACTGTGCTTGATGAAGTACCGGTGATCACTGCATTCAATGGAATAATTGGATTATTCTTACAGCTATTTAGATCAGGCCCAAGATTTAGATCGGCAGGCGTTGTAAAATGAACAAATACACTATCCGAAACCACTTTACATAATGCGCTAGGAGGAGTTGAGAGCTTAAGTTTGATCGGTCCAGTAGATAGATCGCCTAAACTTGGCACGTAATTATTAATTAGCGAAATATTATTCGGAATAAATATACCACTTCCGCTAGTTGTCCAGATACCTGAAGGAATGCTATTGCTTATGTATCCACTTAGGTAAACTGTAGAATTGTTACTGCATCTTACCAAACTTGAAGTTGGCGCAGCATCAACTATTGGTGCTTTTTGTAAAATGATCTTTACTGTGTCTTTTTCAGCAGCACAAATTCCGTTATTAATACTCGTTAATAATATTTTTATATATGGTAGAGCAGTGTCGCCCGGAAATGAAGTGTTGTAAATAGTTGACAAAGATGAATTATTTACTATAGTTCCACTTGCAGGTGCTACCGGTGACCAAGTACCCTGACTAGAAGCACCAAGAATTGAACCATTCAATTGAATTGTTGCTGTGTTATTTGTACACTTAATTTGGTCTGTACCTGCATTAACAATTGGCCCTTGTAGAACTCTTACTGCAACTGTGCTAGAGAGATTAGGACAAATTCCTGTTGATGTTAAATTAAATATCACAAGTCCACCTGTCCACGGGGTTGGCGTTGGAACCGGCACCAATGAAGTGTCTAATAAATTAGGTGTATAAACATTATTTGCGATCTGATTTGGTCCACCTGAATAGCTGCCATAACCATTGCTTGTCCACACTCCAGTATTAGGTCCTCCACCGATCAATCCATTCAAAGTAAATGAAGTGTTAGAACAAATGGTTGCCGTTGGAACTGGATTTGCTTGAACAAATGTTTCGGAATTAAAGCTTGAGTGTTGTGACAAATAACTTCCTGAAGTACTACCTCCGTTTTGAACTGAAAATCCGAATAGATCAACATTGTTTCTTAAGATACAATAAGCTCCCAACGGAATTGAAGCGGTACTAAAATAAATTCGCGCTCCAAATAGATTACCTGCGGTTCCCGGAACAACTGTAAAATTACCCGCGGCAATTGGCGTAGGTACTGAATTAATATCTAATGTGAATGTTCCAATTGCTGCACTTCTCACATAAACATCAATAAACAATGAATCAGAACTTTCACGCGTAAAACTCGCCGTGTATGAACCAGCGCAATACGCCGGAGCAATTTGTGCTGCTGCTAATTTGCAACCTCTACCGCCAACATTGAATACATAAACAGGTTTATCTGTTTGAATATAGGTTAATGCATTGCCTGCAGTATTTACTTTAAAAGTTTCGCCACTATTGATCAACCAATTAGTGGTAGTTGCTGAAGTTATGGATAAACTAGTAGAGTTTTGTGGTGCTAAAATATAAGTTTGATCATGCTGAGTTGCGGTTCTGTGTACAACATAATGCATGCCTATTCGTGAAGTTGGAGTGATCTGATCGGCGTAATAACTAGGGCAAACCGATGCTCCGCCAAGTGCGCCTGAAACCGAAACAGCTATTTTTTTATCGGCAGAAATAATGGAGCCTGATAATTCTGTAAAAGGATAATTTACAGTGCCTAATATAGTTGTATTGATAGGGGCAAAAGCGTTTGTTCCATTTCCTGTTAGGATAGAATAGTTGTTTGAGTTAAAGTTTGGTGTACAGAAATCAGGTAAACCATCTCCGGTAAAATCACCGGTAACGATATGACGAGGAGTTGTTCCTACTGCATTAGCGCTAAACGCAGCTCCAAAAACTCCAGCTGCAGCTCCAAATAAAACAGACACATTATTACTACCTGCATTAGACACTACTAAGTCGCGAAAACCATCGCCATTAACAGTAGCTGTAACAACAGATTCTGGATTAGTTCCAACCGCGTAATTTGCACTTGTGGTAAAAACACCTACCGCATTACTCAAAAACACGCGAACTGTGTTAGCTCCTCTTTGGGTAACTACTACATCTTCAAAACCGTCGGCATTAAAATCCGCAACTTCTAAACGGTAAGGACCAGCACTAGTGGCATAATTGGTTGGCGCCGCATTAAACGTTCCGGATGCAACACCTGTAAAAACAGAAATGTTATTTGAACTAAAATTAGATATTACAACGTCTTTGTTACCATCATTGGTAAAGTCAGAGATCTTGATATCAATTGGAATAATTGGTGTGGCATAGGTACTGTTAAACGTAAATGACCCCGCTCCATTTCCATGTAAAAGTGCAAAGCCGGAAGAAAGCGTATGCGTAACTACAAGATCCCTATTTCCATCGTTGTTAATGTCATCGCAAGCAACTGAAGTAGGAGATTGTCCTCCGCCTGTGCTAAAAAAAGTGGCTGGAGCAAAGGATCCTGCACCATTACCAATAAGTATCGCCACGTTATCAGAAGCACTATTGGTTACAATAAGGTCAAGATTTGAATCATTATTTACGTCAGCAGCGATAATATGAGTTGGTATTGATCCTACAATATGCACTCCGTTTTCTGTAAAGGAACCTGTTCCATTACCTTTTAACATGAATACAGAATTGAATTTTTGATCAACCATGGCAATGTCTAAAAATCCATCGCCATCAAAATCACGTGTTACAGAAGATACTGGATTTCTTGTAAAAATATCTTCTTGACAAGAAAAAGTTTGCCCTTGGTTAAGCGTTGTGATGAAGGTGATGTTCTTTGGTCTTGGACCAATTAAATTGCCTTTTGGAGTGATCAATAAAGTGGTCAAACCTTGTTCGGTTGCAACAATGTCAAAGGCTGTATTGCCTGCCAAACCGTTGTAAAGTGTGTTGATAGAGCTCGTAAAGGGGGCAAAGAAATCACCTCCAATTCCATTTCTTCCTTTGATGCTGATATTTTCTTTACTCACCGCCGATTCCATGATAAAATTCGCTGATATTGAACCGGTTGAGCTAATGTACAAACCTTTATTATCTGCCGCATTTGCAAGAACACTTGTTACAAAACCTGATGAAGCTGTTAGGTCGATAACCGTTGATGTGTTGGCGGCCAAATTAAATATGAGATTCACTCCACCGGCGTTGGCGGGTTGTCTAACGCGCACGGTTACTGCCTGTGTATATGAACCTATCTGAAGTCCAAGGGATGTAGTTCCAATAACAGCCGGCACTTTAGGGGCAACGAACCAGAAACTGGTATCGATCTGAGCTTCCAGCTTAAAAAGAGAAAGGCAACTTAAAATTAAAAGGTAAAAATACCGCATATTCTTTTGTTTTTTAATGCAAAAGCCGAACACAAATCCGGCAATATTTTAAATAATGTTAATTGTACGAATATAGTAAAATTATCGACCAATAGGGCAAATTTAACAAAATAACAAGCTTATATTTATACTTGAATATCAAGAAATTAACAACGCTATGCCGATAAACCAAAATCAGCTGGAACCCTTTAAAAACCTGGAGTTAATCGCCAAAAAAGTGGTGGAAGGGTTCATTACGGGCATCCATAAAAGTCCTTTTCATGGCTTTTCGGTTGAATTTGCTGAGCATCGTTTGTACAACAAAGGCGAAAGCACGAAACATATCGACTGGAAATTATTTGCGCGTACCGATAAGTTGTTTGTTAAACGTTACGAAGAAGAAACAAATTTAAGATGCCAAATACTGCTGGATGCCTCATCCAGCATGCTTTTCCCGAAGGATGCGGAAAATACAAAATTAAGTTTTAGCGTTCATGCGGCGGCGGCTTTATGTGAACTGTTAAAACAGCAACGCGATGCTTTTGGCCTCACTGTTTTTCAAGATAAGATCATTCATCACCTTCCGGCAAAAGGCAGCGTGACACAAAAAAAGATCATATTCGATCTGCTTGAGAATATTTTAACCTCAACTGAACTTAATCGCTCAACTTCTACCGAAAGTGCTCTAAATGAGGTAGCTGAGATCATCCATCAGAGATCGCTCGTAGTGATATTTAGCGATATGTTTGATAATAAACAGGCCCACGATGGACTTTTTTCTGCCTTGCAACATTTAAAATTCAGAAAACATGAAGTTGTTTTGTTTCATGTTACCGATAAGAAAAAAGAACTCGAATTTGAGTTTGAGAACAGGCCTTACCACTTCATTGACATGGAAACCGGAGAAGAATTAAAATTAAATCCAAATCAGGTAAAAGAGAATTATTTAAATAGCATCAATAAGTATAAGGAAGAACTTGAACTAAAATGCGGCCAATATCAAATTGATCTTGTTGAAGCTGATATTAACGAAGGATTTGACAAGGTACTGTACGCTTACTTAGTAAAGCGCAATTTAATGAGCCAATAAATTTTCTAGATCCCTAACTTCTCTTTTAACTGCGAATAACTCGTTCTACTCACCGGAATTTTTTTTCCAGAACGTAACACAGCCACGTATGAATTTTTCTCCATCGGTTCAATGCGCGTAAGCTCTTTTAAATTAACGATGAATGAACGGTGAGACCTAAAAAAATCATTTGTATTCAGTATTGACTCATAGTAGTTCATTGTTTTTTTCTTGAGGTAATACGTTTCTTTTGTAAATATCTTTACATAATCATCATAAGCTTCAATGTAATGGATATCCTGAGTTGGAACAATGCGGATATCACTTCCGCTCTTTATCACTATCCTACTTGTTTCCTCAACATACAGTTGTGTTGTATTCAATAATTTCTCAACTTTTTCTTCAGGTTTATTTGCGCTTGATCTCCATTTATCAATTGCCAGATCAAATCTTTCTTGACTATAAGGTTTCAATAAATAATCAATGGCGTTTGTTTCAAAAGCTTTTATGGCGTACTCATCAAATGCTGTTGTAAAAATAATTGCAGGCTTATCATCTATCAACTCAAGCATTTCAAACCCACTGATCTTTGGCATTTGAATATCAAGGAATATAATATCGGGTTTTAATTGTTGAATAGCTTTTACACCTTCAAATCCATCTCCACATTGGCCCACTAATTCAATATCGGGGTGTTGGATCAAATATTCTTGTGCAATTGACCGTGCTAATGGTTCATCATCAATAATTATCGCTCTTTTCATCTAGATCTGTTTTAATTGAGGAATTGAAATGGTTGTTATGAAAACTGAATTTTCAGTGCGAGTTTTTAAAAGATCCTTGCGAGCAAACAATAAATACAAACGACGTTGAATAGATTCTAATCCAAAATTATTTCCTGATTTTGCACGTTGCGTTTCCTTATCAAACGGATTTGTGATCTCAATACTTAGCATGCCATCATTTAATTTCGTTTCAATGGTAATTAACACATCGCCCATTGTATCATAGAGTCCAAACTTTATGGCATTTTCAACAACAGGTTGTAATAACAATGGTGGGATACTGCACTCCAAACAATTTTCACAATTTCTGGTTTCAACATTTAAGCGATGACCAAAACGTACTTTCTCTATCTCCAAGTACAAATTCAAGTGAGCTAATTCATCTTTTAATGTAATTAGTTTTTGTTCGTCCTTTCTTATAGTGCCTCTGAGAAATTCTGAAAGTTGCTGCACCATTTTACGCGCTTCCTGCGGTTGTGATATGACCAATGCATTTATTGAATTAAGACTATTAAATAAAAAATGCGGCTGCAACTGTTGACGTAGCTTAAGCAATTCAGCCTCGCGCATGATCGTTTCGATCTCCGTTTGATTTTTTTCTGTAAGTTCCTTTTCATTTAAATAATTCACCATCCAGTGCGTGATGGTAATGAACGAAATGACCAATAGAACGATCACATCTCTAATAGGTAATGATCTACGGATGAATTGCAGATATTCAAGATCGCTTTCAAATACAATTTTGAAAATGGACAATGAAATAAATTGAAAAGCCGCTACTACTGCAATTACATAAACTGCCCTATACAAACGATTTGCTTTCCCGGGCTGATAGAATTTAAAAATAAGAACAGTGAGGATTGCGATCGCCGCCAAAATAACATTGGAGATTGCCGCATCTTTAATGGCATTTTGACAAGATATGTCCATTTTAAATAACACAAACCAATGAACCGCTGTTGCAGCGATCCAAGAAAGGACAAGAATAACAACTCCTTTTCTGGTTGAGTATGTGAACCCGTTTGAAATAACTTATGCGAAACTTAGCAATTTTGTTTGGATTATTTGCGAACGGTGATGAATAAAATCAATAAACGCACTTGAATCTTCTGTTTCGTGCGTTATGGAATACAACGGCTCTCCATTCTTATATGACCTTAATTCAAAAACATCTATCACATCAATGAATTTCCATTCCACTGATTGATCCTTATCATTACTGAATTTTTCTTCTAAGATCTTTCCTTGAACTTTTGCCTTATAAAACGCATCTTCTTTATTGGATGCGTTTATGAATATGGTTTGCTCATCAAATTGCGAACGGTGCAATCCATTTCCAATGTTGATGTTGAATACTAATTTTACGATGTAAGAATTCATAATTCTAATTTTATCTATTTAACTTCTAATTTCAATTCCTCCAAAAATTGTGGTTCCTCTCAATATCATGATCTTATGATCTGAATTTGCCAGATTGGTATAAATCGGTCGTTTATCGTCAATTCCTCCAAGCACGGCAACTAATTCTGATTTAATTTCCCAATGAGAAGGAATTATGAGTTTTGTGCCACCAAACACTTGATTGATCTCCAGCGTAACCGCCTCGGTAAAATCAGCTTGGCTCAAATTATATTCAGCTCCACCCAATATATTCGTTATTTCTCCGCCTTTAAAATTTTTAGAAATGATGTTTTTTTTTATTCCGCCCATAAATGTGGTAGAGTTGATGTGGTCTTCGCCGCTGGTAACAGTTTCGGCGTAACACGAATTTTCACCACCTTTATACGTGTGCACGTTTTGATAATTCTGCCACCTTTCCCATCTGTTCTTATTAAATCGTCTTTTAGGCTTAAATATCATTACCAATCCGATCACAATGATCACTATTGGCCAAACAATTGGACGTATATTTAATTCGGGATTAAAATCGCTAATTAAAAAAGCCGACCCAATAAAAACCGGAATTAACCAACCCCAACGTTTAAAGTTACTTTTTACACCAGCTACAAGACCTATCGCGATGAGCATGGTTTGCCACGTTAAGATCCAATCAGGAATAACCCCACCTAATTCTTTTACCAAATACAAAGAGCCAAAAAGCACTACTAATATACCTGTTAATATTTTTCCCTTTTTACGACCTTCTTCCCACTTGTTCCAAACTTGTTCTTGCTCGTTTAATTTTTCTTGATCTTCCATGATTCCTTTTTTTTGTAAAGGTATGGTAGTAAAAAGGTCCTTTCAAGTGCTATTAGGTGCGCGGTAGAATGGGGTCGGTGAAATGTACTCGGCTGGCGGCAAGTAGTGTTATTTTAACTTATCCTTTTGGGCTTTATTGTAACGGAGCATTTCAGGAAAGTTCATTTTCATTTTAAAACCTTCCAAAGCTTGTGCAATACGTTTGCTTTTTGTTTCGATGGTCTTGGCATCATCGATCCATTTAGAATAGTATTTTTGATGAGAACCGGGCAAGGCTTTGTAGAATTTTTCGGCAACTTTATCTTCTTTTAAGCATTCTAAGAAATCAGTATTCATATTAAATTCGGAAGTATCGAGTTCCAAGCTTAATTTTATTTTATCGCCCTTTTCCTTTTTTATTTTTTTACGCAGATCTGCTTTTAACGGGATGATGAAATCTCCATTTCCCATAGGGAGTAATGCTACTTGTTCAATTGAAATAAGATCGATCTTCCCTTTTACGCGATAAGACTTTTTTATCTTAGGATTTATTTTTTCGGCAACATCAAATGGAATGAATATATAGGTCCAGCCGGTTTTTTCACCCATTTTTGCAAATTTCTCAATAATGGTGTTGTAGTTGGTCATTGCAAGATAAAAGTAAGTATTTTTTGCACTTTATCTCTCAGCTTCAAGCTGAAAAAGCTTGAGCTTGGATTAACTGGGGTTGATCCAGAACCGCAAATTAATGCTCCACAAAACCCAAGCTCCTTCGTCGCTTGGTGTTTTTTGCATTCCCGCTCTCAGCTTCAAGCTGAAAAAGCTTGAGCTTCTGGATTAACTGAGGTTGATCCAGAACCGCAAATTAATGTTCAACAAAACCCAAGCTCCTTCGTCGCTTGGTGTTTTTTGCATTTTATCTCTCGCCTTCAAGCTGAAAAAGCTTGAGGCTCGATATAAAATGCAAAAAACCCAACCTCTTCGAGGTTGGGTTTTGTTGTTGCCCGAGCTGGATTCGAACCAACATAGTCGGTACCAAAAACCGAAGTCCTGCCATTAGACGATCGGGCATTATTCTAAGAACAGGCTGCGAAATTACAAAAAAATCATAAATCAACAATAAAATTGCTGAAATTTAGGTTAATTTAAAACTCCGAAAATCAGTATATTCGCAAACCTTAACAAAGCAAATAGCATGAGTCTATCTTTTAGAAAATTAAATAACATTATTGGCTGGTTGGTATGGGCCGTAGCAACATATACCTACTGCAGTACTATTGAGCCCACTGCAAGTTTTTGGGATTGCGGCGAATACATTGCATGTTCTTATAAACTAGAAGTTGGTCACCCTCCGGGAGCTCCATTTTTCTTGCTTTTAGGGAGATTCTTTGCGGTATTAGGTGGCGATAATCCTTCAAATGCGGCAATGATGATCAACCTTTTAAGCGCACTTGCGAGTTCTTTCACCATTTTATTATTGTTCTGGACGGTTACCCGTCTTGCACTTAAAGTATACGGTCGCACGGCAGAGGAATTATCAAAAGGACAACAATGGGCCGTTCTTGGCGCGGGTATTATCGGTGGCTTAGCTTATACATTTTCAGATTCTTTTTGGTTCAGCGCCGTTGAAGGCGAGGTGTATGCAATGTCGTCCTTTTTTACGGCCTTAGTTTTTTGGGCTATTTTAAAATGGGATGAAGAGGATAGTCAGGATTCAACCTTGGCTATGCGATGGATCGTTTTTATTAGTTACATGATGGGCCTTTCAATAGGTGTCCATTTATTGAACTTACTTGTGATACCGGTTATTGGTTATGTGATCTATTTTAAAAAATACAAATTTACTTGGAAAGGTTTTTTTGTTTGCGGTATCGTTTCAGTTATTATTTTGGGCGCAGTACAAAACATGATCATTCCAAAGGTTGTGAAATTTGTTGCAGATTATGAGGTATTCTTTACAAACAAAGTTGGCTTAGGATTTAATACCGGAACATTCATTTATTTTCTACTTCTGATCATTTCTTTAACCTCGCTTATCATTTATACTGTGAATAAAAGCGAAAAAGCTTACAAAATAGGTTTTTACACAACCATATTATTCTTCTTCATTGCTTTTATTGCAGCGCCAACTGGCTCGAGTATGGCTTACCGTTTGGTGTTCATTGGAATAATTTATGCCATTCACAAATACAAGAGTAAAACTGTAACGCTAAATGCCATATTTTTAAGTTTAGCAACACTACTAATTGGTTACTCTTCCTTCTTTGTATTAGTTATTCGTTCGCAGGCCAATACTCCAATGGATGAGAATGATCCGGAGAATGCCCCAAACATGCTTTCATATCTTTTACGTGAACAGTATGGTGATTGGCCTTTATTATATGGACAATATTATAACGCTCCAACAGTTAATCCAAAAGATTTTGGTAGTGGTGATCCTATCTACATGCGCGATAAATCTCCCGGCGCAAAAAAATACATAGTGGTTGATTCGCGCAAGAACTCAATCCCTAAATACGAAAAAGAATTTTGTACTGTATTCCCAAGGATGTGGAGCAGTCAATCGCATCACGAATCGGCATATAAGTATTGGGGAAATGTTGTTCGCAATCATAAGAACAAATTGATTGAGAACTCACGAACAGGAGAGCCTGAAACTGTTGAGATTCCAACCTTTATGGCAAACATGAATTACTTTGTTTCTTACCAAGTAATGTATATGTATTTTAGATACTTCATGTGGAATTTTGCAGGAAGACAAAATGATCAGCAAGGCTTGCTTAAAAACACCATGGAAGGCAACTGGGTTACAGGTGTTAAAGCATTTGACAATGCACGATTGGATACAGATACAAGCTTAGTGATCAATCGTGATAAGAATAACAAGGCAACCAATCACTTATATGCTTTACCGTTGATACTTGGATTATTAGGTGCCATATTTCATTTCAGAAGAAAGGCCTTGGATGCATGGATCGTATTGGCTTTCTTTTTACTAACGGGGCTTGCTATTGTGATCTATCTGAATCAAACTCCATATCAACCGCGTGAGCGTGATTATGCTTATGCAGGAAGTTTTTATGCCTTTGCTATTTGGATCGGATTTGGAGTGATCGCGCTTTATGATTTCCTATCGAAAAAAATGACGGGCAATTTTGTTGCTATTGGAGCAACAGCATTTAGTATGGTTGTACCAGGCATCATGGCAAAAGAAGGATGGGATGATCATGATCGTTCATTGCGCACCTTATCAAGAGACTGTGCTGTAAATTATTTACAGTCGTGCGCCCCAAATGCCATATTGTTCACTAACGGCGATAATGATACTTTCCCTCTTTGGTATGCGCAAGAGGTAGAAGGAATAAGAACTGACGTTCGTGTAGTGAATTTAAGTTTGTTACAAACCGACTGGTACATTGCGCAAATGCGCAGAGCCGCCTATGAAAGCGCACCTGTACCTTTTACAATTCCGGAAGAAAAACTACAGGCCTCAAAACGTGAAGTGGTGTATATCATGGCGCGTGATAACAAACCTATGAAATTAAAAGACGCTATTGATTTTGTTTCTAGTGATGATCAGGATAACAAATTTGATAACAACGGTACGTTTATCGATTACATTCCGTCAAAAGAATATTATGTGAATGTAGATTCGTTGAAAGTGATGAGGAACAAAGTGATCGCAGTTAAAGATACAGCTCGTTTAACGAAACGTATTTCTTGGGATCTTGGCAATCGTGGTTATATCACCAAAAACGATCTTATGGTGTTAGATCTGATAGCACATAATGATTGGAAACGCCCTATTTATTTTGCTGTAACAACCGGTAGCGAAGCATATGTTGGTTTAGATAAATATTTCCAGTTAGAAGGTTTAGCTTATCGTTTTGTGCCGATCAAACAAACTGAAATGGAAGCAGGACAAGGTGGACGCGTAAATACTGATATCATGTACAAGAACATCATGGAGAAGTTCCTGTGGGGTGGGTTAGATAAGCCTGGTGTTAATTTGGACGAGACCAGTACACGTATGGCAGGAAATTTACGTATGCAAATGAGTATCCTTGCCCAAGCATTAATAAACGAAGGCAAGAACACTAAAGCAAAAGCTGTGTTAGACAAATGTTTAAGCGTTATTCCGGAAGAGA
>Ga0315900_10002799_pt1 | contig 26124 bp, 18 predicted proteins | sample LakEriMetagenome_FD_203521 | JGI IMG/M metagenome (GOLD analysis project Ga0315900, IMG submission 203521) | Freshwater fungal communities from buoy surface, Lake Erie, Ohio, United States - Buoy 12 MA114 | ecosystem: Environmental > Aquatic > Freshwater > Lake > Lake biofilm | place: USA: Lake...
TATTCGGTCGACAGCGCCTTCGAGCTTGCCAAGCTCATCGCCCTCGTGCCGGCGCGCGGCACCGAGATCGCGGTGCGCTTCAAGCTGCCGGTGGCGGGCGCGGCCTATGACTTCGGCGCCAAGTTCGGCGCGACCGAGCCCGCGGCGGTGGCGCTGCTTGCCGAGGTCGCGCAGGCGGGCTTCGTGCCGGCGCTGACCTTCCATCCGGGCACGCAATGCGCCGATCCGGCCGCGTGGACGGCCTATATCGCGGCGGCGGCGCGGATCGCGGACGCGGCCGGGGTGCGGATCGCGCGCCTCAACGTCGGCGGCGGCTTTCCGTCCTGGCGCCGGCCCGAGGCGGCCCCCGACCTCGGCGCGATCTTCGCCGAGATCGGGCGGGCCCGCGATGCCTTCTTCCCCGAGGATCCGCCGGCGCTCGTGTGCGAGCCGGGGCGCGGTCTTGTGGCCGAGGCGTTCACGCTGGCGACGCGGGTGCGCGCGGTCCGTGACGGGGCGCATGTGTTCCTCAACGACGGGGTCTATGGCGCGCTGGCCGAACTGCCGCTGATCGGGGCGCTGACGCGGCTGCGCGTGCTGACGTCCGAGGGGGTCGAGCGGACGGGCGCCACCGTTGCCCGCACCGTCTTCGGCCCGACCTGCGACAGCACCGACCGCCTGCCGGGCGAATTCGCGCTGCCCGAGGATCTGGCCGAAGAGGATTACGTCCTCTTCGACGGCCTCGGGGCCTATTCGACCGCGACGAATACCCGCTTCAACGGCTTCGGCGCGCTCGCGATCGAGACGGTGCTCCGCGCGGCCTGAGCCGTGGCGGGTTGCGCTCGCGCGCCGAATCGGCTCCCTCTCTGCTGCCGCGCGCCATCCGCGCGCGGCAGCAGGCGCAGGAGGCGATGATGGGTGTTTTCGGAACCCACCAGACGGGCAAGAGGCTTGAGGATGCCCGCTTTCTGACCGGCACGGGGCGTTACATCGACGACATCGCCCCGGCCGACGCGCTGCACGCCGCCTTCGTGCGCTCGCCCATGGCCCATGCCGCCATACGCGGGATCGACCTCGATGCGGCGCGCGCGGCGCCGGGGGTGCAGGCGGTGCTGGCGGGGGCGGAGCTCGATGCGCTCGGGATCAACCCCGCGATGCGCGGCGTGCGCGTGCAGGACCGCGGCGGGGCGCGCGGGGCGGGGCCGGTGCGCCCGGTTCTGGCGCGCGGGGTCGTGCGCTTTGTCGGCGAGCCGGTCGCGATCGTGGTTGCCGGGACGGCGGCCGAGGCGCGGATCGCGGCCGAGATGGTCGAGCTCGACCTCGAGGGGCTCGAGGCCAAGCTCGACCTCGCGCCGGGCGGCCCGGTCGTGCACCCCGAGGTGCCCGACAACATCGCCTATCTCTGGCGGGCGGGCGATGCGGCCGCGACCGAGGCCGCCTTTGCCGCCGCCCGGCACCGCATCGCCGTCACGACCCGGCAGGGGCGCATCGCCGCCTTCTCGATGGAGCCGCGCGGCGCCTTCGCGCACTGGCAGGACGGCCGGCTGCACCTTGCCTTCGGCGGGCAGGGCGTCTGGGCGATCCGCGACCAGCTGGCCGAGCATTTCGGCCTTCCGCCCGAGGCCGTCCGCGTCACCATCCCCGATGTCGGCGGCGGCTTCGGGATGAAGTCGATGGGCTATCCCGAATATGTCGCGATCGCCGCCGCCGCGCGTGTGCTCGGCCGCCCGGTGCGCTGGATGTCAGACCGCTCCGAGGCGATGCTCTCGGACAACGCTGGCCGCGACCTCGAGGCCGAGGCCGAGCTTGCCTTCGACGACGCGCTGCGCATCACGGGCTATCGCGTGCGGCTGCTGTCGAACCTCGGGGCCTACAATTCGCAGTTCGGTCAGGCGATCCAGTCCGAGCTTTTCTCCAAGGTGCTGACGGGGGTCTACGACATCCCCGCCGCCTGCATGGAGGCGCGCGGGATCTACACCCACACGACGCAGGTCGATGCCTATCGCGGCGCCGGCCGGCCCGAGGCGATCATGACGCTCGAACGCGCGATCGACGAGGCCGCGCGCACCCTCGGCGCCGATCCGTTCGAGCTGCGCCGGCGCAACCTCGTGCGCGCCTTCCCCCATGCGACCGCCACGGGCGAAAGCTACGACACGGGCGATTTCGCGAGGATACTCGACCGCATTTCCGCCGAAGGCGATGCGGCAGGCTTCGCCGCACGCCGCGCGGCGTCGGCGGGGCGCGGGATGCTGCGGGGCCTCGGGCTCGGGTTCTACATCGAATCGATTCTCGGGGATCCGTCCGAGGCGGCCGAGATCATGTTCGAGGAAGACGGCAGCGTGACCTTCGCGGTCGGCACGCAATCAAACGGGCAGGGCCACGAGACGGTCTATGCCCGCTTCCTCGCCGCCAACACCGGCATCCCGACCGAGCGCATCCGCATCCTTCAGGGCGACAGCGACCGCATCCCCAAGGGCGGCGGCACGGGCGGGTCGCGCTCGGTCACGGTGCAGACGAACGCGACCCTTGCGACCGTCGCGACCATGATCGCGGCCTTCACCCCCTTTGTCGCGGCCCAGACGGGGGCGGAGGGCGTGCGCTTCGATGACGGGGCCTTTCGCGCGCCGGGCTCGAACCTCGCGCTCAGCCTGTCCGAGGCCGCGCAGATGGCGCGCGCGGCCGGGCGCGCCGACCTCCTGCGCCACCGCACCGAGGCGCGCCTGCCGGGGCGGTCCTATCCGAACGGCGCCCATCTGGTCGAGGTCGAGATCGACCCCGAGACGGGCCGCACCCGGATCGACCGCTATACCGTCGTCGACGATTTCGGCACGCTCGTCGCGCCCGATCTGGTCGCGGGGCAGGTGCATGGCGGGGTCGTGCAGGGGATCGGGCAGGTGATGTCCGAGGCGCTCATCCACGACGCCGAGGGGCAGCTTCTGACCGGCAGCCTCATGGATTACGCGATCCCGCGTGCCGACGACGTGCCCTTCATCCGATTTTTCAGCGAACCCGTCCCCTCCACCCGCAACCCCCTCGGGATGAAGGGCTGCGGCGAGGCCGGCACGGTGGGCGCACTCGGGGCGGTCGCCAATGCCGTACGCGACGCCCTCGCAACGGCGGGCGCGGGCCCGGTCGAGACCCCCCTCACCCCCGAGCGGATCTGGCGCGCCCTTCAGGGCGCCCGGCGGGGCTGACCCCTCCACCTCCCGTTAACCCCGGGTGTGCCAAGGTTCCCCGTCTTGCTCTCGGGGTCTCGCGGTGCGCCTCCTGCTCGCCCTCCTGCTTTGCCTCCTGCCCGCTTTGGCCGGGGCGGCGCCGCTCGGGTTCACGGTGGCGACGTCGAAGTCGGTGGTGGTGGATGTCTCGGGGGGCGTGCCGCGCGTCTGGCTGGATTTCGGGGGAGGGGAGGTTCGGGCCGCGACCTATCGGGGCGGGTCGGGGACGCAGGTGCTGGAGTTCGCCTATGACGTCGTGGCGGGGGATTTCGCGCCGGCGGGCATTGTTGCGAGCGGCGAGGTCGACCTTGCGGGCGGCGCCATCCGCGACGTGGCGGGCAATCCGCTGACGCTCACCTTCACGCCGCCGGACCTCTCGGGCGTGAAGGTCCAGACCTACCGCGCGGCGTGGACGACCGACCCCATCACCTCCGCCAACGCGAGCGCCGCCGCCTTCCAGATCAGCAAGCCCCCGCCCGGCGCCACCTTCGCCTGGCAGATCGCCAGCGATGGCGGCGGCAGCGTCTCCGGCTCCGGCACCATCACCGCGAGCCCCCACGCCGTCACGGGCCTCGACCTCACGGCGCTCGCCGACGGCACGCTGACGCTCACCGTCACCCTCACCACCCCCGCCGGCACGGGGGCAGCGCGGACGGCGACGGTGGCGAAGGGCACGGGGCCGTGGTCGCCCGCCGACCTCGGGCCGGCGCTGGCGCTCTGGTTCGACGCCGATGACGCCGCGACGCTGACATTCCAGACGACCCAGGCCGTCAGCGAGTGGCGGGACAAGTCGGGGAAGGGCCGGCACGCCGTGCAGGCAAACGGCAACCTGCAGCCTACGCTGACCTCGGTCGGGGGGCGGGCGGCATTGCGCTGGGACGGGGTCGACGACCGCCTCGCGACGCCGCTCGTGCGGACATCCTTCGGCGATTACGGTTTCTTCGGCGTCATCGCCTATGAGGGGTCGCCCACGCGGTTCTATTCCGGCGTCCTCGGATCGAACGATGGTTGGTTCTTCCTCGGTAAGACCGAAGGCGCGACCAGCTTACTTGTGCAGGACGGTGCCTGCTGTTCGCCATATGCGGGGACGGACGCGCTGTTCGACGGCAGCCGCCGGCTGCTCTCGCATGTCGCGACCGGCAACCAGAGCCGTGCCTTCATCGACGGAACCCAGAGAGGTGCGGCCGCCAGTTCCCCCTACAGCGGCAATGCGCTGAACCTCGGGTGGGAAGGCAGCCCGCAGAACAGTTGGCAAGGCCTCATGCACGAGGTCGTTCTGGTCGCGACCACCCTCGCGGCCCCCGAACGCCAGCGCATCGAGGGGTATCTCGCGTGGAAATGGGGCTTGCAGGGGAACCTGCCGGTCGATCACCCGTGGAAGGCGGCGCCCCCCGCGGGGTGGTCGCCCGCAGATCTCGGGGGGGCGCTCGATCTGTGGTTCGATGCCGACGATGCCTCGACGCTGACACTGCAACACTCGGTCAGCGAGTGGCGCGACAAGTCGGGGAACGGGCGGCATGTCGGGCAGGCGGTGCCGGCGCAGCAGCCGGTCCTCTCGCCCGGCGCCCTGAACGGCCGGCAGACGGTTCTGTTCGACGGGGCGAACGACTTCCTGAGCGCGACCGGCGTCGGGGCGCTCGGCGTCAATGACGTGTCGTTCTTCGTCTTGATGCGGTATGTGAGCGGGTCGGGTGAGGATCTTCCTGTCGCGATCGGACAAACAGGGGCCGGTCGAGCAATCCGGAGCATGTATCGCGCATCGGGAGGAACCACGCATGCATTCGGGACATGGACAAACGATGCGTTCAGCAACCTGAGCGCGGACGTCGGCGGGGCGCATCACCTCTTCGAGGCGGTGCAGGAGGGGCAGAGCGTCTGGTTCTGGCGGACGGGCGTGGCCGGCAGCCCGCAGCCCCGATCCCTGCCCAACATGCCCATCCCGGTCAACTTTGACGGCATCGCGGTCGGAAGCCAGCAGGGCGGGGCAGTCTCCAACTATTTTACCCACGCCTCGGTCGCCGAAGTGGTCGTCTCCTACACCGCCCTCGCGGCCCCCGAACGCCAGCGCATCGAGGGGTATCTCGCGTGGAAATGGGGCCTCCAAGGCAACCTGCCGGCCGACCACCCGTGGAAGGCCGCGCCGCCCTGACGGGGGGCGGCTTGTCTCGGGCCGGGTTTTCCGTGAAGATGGCCCCGATTTCAGGCGGAGGATTGCGGCGGTGGCGGATTTCCCGGGCATCTGGATGACCGAGAGCGAGAGCATGGCCTATCGGGTGGTGCCAAAGGCCGCGTGCTCGACCATCGGGCAGATCATGTATTTCACCGACCACGGCCGCTTTTTCGACGGCGACATCCACGACGCGACCTCGGGCATCCACAAATGGGCGCTCGAGCCGAGCCAGCCCGTGATCCGCGCCACCATCGAGGCGCGGCGCAGCTTTGCCTTCAGCGCGGTGCGCAACCCCTATGCGCGGATCCTGTCGGCCTTCCTCGACAAGATCTGCGGCATCCAGCGGTCGGGCAGCCGCTATCGGCCCGACATGGCCGAGAAGATCCGCCGCGCCTATGGCATCGAGACCGAGGGCGCGTTCGACCAGATCGCGGCCTTCCGCCGCTTCCTGCTGCTCGTGCGCGACACGATCCGCTGGAAGAAGCCGTTCTGGCCCGACATCCACTGGGCCCCGCAGGCCAACCACATCGCGACGCTGGTCCGCGGGGGCGGGCGGCTCGATCATGTCTTTCACACCGAGGCCTTCAACGCCGGGATGCAGGTCGTGCTCGACCGCGCGCCGATCCGCCACGCGGTCGATCTCGCGACCATCCCGCGCTTCAACGAAAGCGAGGGGGTGGGCCCGAAGCGGGCGCATCCGGTCTCGGCCTATTTCGACGATCTCGGGCACTTCATGATGCGCGACACCTATCGGCGCGACTTCCGCCTCTTTCGCTACGACATCGACGATCCCGACAGTCCCGCGCCGCGCGGCGAGATCGACCTTGCGGAGGTGCACGAGCGCCTCGCGCGGCCCGATCCCTAGGCAGGCGTGCTGCGGGCGATCCATCTTGGCGCGACCGCTGGCCGGGAGATGGGCGTGGGGCGGCTCCCTCAACGTCGTTGGGGTGATGGCCGGGGGCTGAGGCGCCTTGCCTCCGGCGGCGCGGTCAGGCATCACCTCAGGATGCACGTCAGCACGGCCTCGACCATGAACCGCATCTGCCACATCGACATCGACGAGCGGGGCCTTGGCGCGCCCACGCCTGAGATCGAGCAGGAACGCCGCGTCGCGATCTTCGATCTGCTCGAGGACAACAGCTTTGCCCTGCCGGCGCGCGAGGGGCGCGGCGCGTTGCCCGGACCCTACCGCCTCGGGCTTGCGATCCGCGAGGGGCGGCTTGTTGTCGAGGTCGCGACCGAGGATGCGGTGCCCGTCGGGGCGTTCCACCTCTCGCTCGGGCCGTTCCGGCAGGTGGTGAAGGATTATTTCCAGATCTGCGAGAGCTATTTCGACGCGGTGAAGCGCCTGCCGCCGAGCCAGATCGAGACGATCGACATGGCGCGCCGGGGCATCCACAACGAGGGCGCGCGCGTGCTGCAGGAACGGCTCGAGGGCAAGGCCGAGGTCGACATCGACACGGCGCGGCGCCTCTTCACCCTCATCTGCGTCCTGCACTGGGGCTAGGGGTGGAGCGGGCGCTGCCAGCCTCGGTCCTCTTCTGCTGCGACCACAACGCCGTGCGCTCGCCCATGGCCGAGGGGTTGATGAAGAAGCTCTACGGCCGGGCGTGCTATGTCCAGTCCGCGGGGGTCCGCAGCGACATGGACATCGACGGATTTGCCGTCTCGGTTTGCGCCGAGCTTGGCATCGAGCTTTCGCGCCACCGCGCGCGCAGCTTCGAGGACATGCACCAGTGGGGCGACGATCTCTCGCAGTTCGATCTCGTGATCGCGCTCTCGCCCGCGAGCCAGCGGATGGCGCTCGAGCTCACGCGGCACTTCCATCTCGAGGTCGAATACTGGCCCGTGCTCGATCCGACGGGGCTCGGCGAGGGGCGCGAGGCGAAGCTCGCGGCCTATCGCCAGACGCGCGACCAGATCCGCGCACGGATGATCGCGCGCTTCGGACCCGCCGCCGAGGGATGAAGCCGTCGCGCGGCGTCGTGTGCAGCCGGGCGTCACTTGAAGGTCGGGGATAAGGCCGCCGGGGTATCGGCACGAGGGACAAGACGAGGTCGCGTGATGAAGGCTCTCCGACGCCGGACGATGGAAATCCTCGACAAGGGAGCCGATGGCGATCGCGCGAGTCTCTGGTGCGACCGCGTCATCACCGTGTTGGTCCTTCTCAACGTGCTTGCCGTTGTGCTCGAAACCCTGCCGTGGCTCTCGTCGCGCGACCGCAGCGTCTTCCTGTTGTTCGAACGCGTGAGCATCGCCTTCTTCACGCTTGAGTATCTGCTGCGCCTCTGGTCGGCGGGCGCGCGTTTCGGCGAGGGGCGGGCGTGGCAGGGCCGGCGCGCCTATCTGCTGAGCTTTGGCGGCATCATCGACATCGTCTCGATCCTGCCCTTCTATCTGCAGATGCTCTTCCCCGGCCTCGATCTGCGCGTGCTGCGCATCCTGCGCCTCGTGCGGCTCCTGAAGCTCTCGCACTATTCGACCGCGATCGAGGATCTGCTCGAGGCCGTCCGGGCCGAGCGGCACGCCTTCGTCGCGGCGTTCTATCTGCTCTCGATCGCGCTCATCTTGACCTCCGCGCTCATGTATTTCGCGGAGAATGAGGTTCAGCCCGACAAGTTCGCGTCCATCCCGCATGCGATGTACTGGTCCGCGATCACACTCACGACCGTGGGCTATGGCGATGTCGCACCCGTCACCCCGGTCGGGCGGATCATCAGCGTCTTCACGGCCTTCCTCGGCGTGTCGACGGTCGCACTCCTCACCGGCATCGTCGCGAGTTCCTTTGCCAACCAGATGGCGCGCAGGCGCGTCATCTTCGAGGCCGAACTGCGCAAGGCCTATCACGACGGCGACCTCGACCCCGCCGAGGTGGACGAGATCGAGAGGCTGCGCCAGCGCTTCGATCTGCCCGACGAGATGGTCGCACAGATGCGTGCCCAGGTCCGCCGCGAGAGCCTCAGACCGGGCAATGCAGGCGAAGGGCCCTGAAAACCTTGCAATCGTGGCGCGGCTGTGTCGTATTGCGCGCGCTCTCACCATGCGGGAAACCGGCCATGCACCTGCGGATAACACCCACCTTGGCGGCGCTTGCCCTGATGGCGGGGGCAGCGATCGCGGCCCCGGATGCGATCACGGTCGGCATGCAGCTCGAACCGCCGAACCTCGACCCCACGACGGGGGCGGCGGCGGCGATCCGCGAAGTTACCTATGCCAATCTCTACGAGGGGCTGACGCGCTTTGGCCCCGACGGCTCGGTCCGCCCCGGGCTGGCCGAAAGCTGGGAGGCCTCCGAGGGCGGCGCCGTCTGGACCTTCCGCCTGCGCGCGGGCGTGAAGTTTCATGACGGCACCGGCTTTGACGCCGAGGACGTAAAGTTCACCCTCGACCGCGCGCGGGCCGAGGATTCGACCAACGCGCAAAAGCAGCTTTTTGCCGCGATCACCGAGGTCGAGGTCATCGACCCCCTCACGGTGCGGGTGCGGCTCGGGGCACCCAATGGGGCGTTCGACTGGAACATGGCATGGGGCGATGCCGTCATCATGGCGCCCGAGTCCGCGGCCACCAACGCCACCGCCCCCGTCGGCACTGGCCCCTTCCGCCTTGATCGCTGGGTGCAGGGCGACCGGGTGGAGCTGGTCGCCAACCCCGACTATTGGGGCGCGGCACCGGCGCTTGCGCGCGCGACGTTCAAGTTCATCTCCGACCCGACGGCCGCCTATGCCGCGATGATGGCGGGCGATGTCGATGCCTTCCCGGTCTTTCCCGCCCCCGAGACGCTCGCGCAGTTCGCGGCCGATCCGCGCTTTGCGGTGATCGTGGGCTCGACCGAGGGCGAGACGATCCTTGCCATGAACAACAAGGCGCCGGCGCTCTCGGATCTGCGGGTGCGGCGGGCGATCGCGCTCGCGATCGACCGGCAGGCGGTGATCGACGGCGCGATGTTCGGCCATGGCACCCCGATCGGGACGCATTTCGCCCCCCACAACCCCGATTACCTCGACCTCACGGCGCTCTCGCCCCACGATCCCGAGGGGGCGAAGGCGCTTCTGGCCGAGGCGGGGCAGACGGGGCTGCGGCTGCGGCTTGCGCTGCCGCCCCCCTCCTATGCCCGCCGGGGCGGCGAGATCATCGCGGCACAGCTGCGCGCGGTCGGGATCGAGACCGAGATCGCGAACGTCGAATGGGCGCAATGGCTCGAACAGGTGTTCACCGCCAAGGATTTCGACCTCACGATCGTGAGCCATGTCGAACCCGCCGACATCGGCATCTATGCCCGGCCCGACTATTACTTCCAGTATGGCCGGCCCGAGTTCGTGGCGATCATGGATGCGCTGGCGGCGACGGCCGAACCCGCAAAGCGGACCGAGCTTCTGCACGCCGCCCAGCGCATGATCGCCGAGGACCACGTCAACGCCTATCTCTTCCAGCTGGCCAAGACCGGCGTTGCGAATGCGAAGATCGAGGGGCTGTGGAAAAACTCGCCCGCCCCGGCCATCGACCTCACGGCGGTGCGCTGGCGCGACTGAGCGGCCTCAGCGCCCCGGCGGGGTCCAGAGTATATCCTCGATCCGGGGCGCGGCGGTCGCGAGCATCACCAGCCGGTCGAAGCCGAGCGCGATGCCCGCCGCATCGGGCATGGCGCCAAGCGCCGCGAGGAAATCCTCGTCGATCGGATAGCGCTCGCCATAGACGCGGGCCTTCTCGTCCATCTCGGCCTCGAAGCGCGCGCGCTGCTCGGCCGCGTCGGTGAGTTCGCCGAACCCGTTGGCCAGCTCGACCCCGCAGGCATAGACCTCGAACCGCTCGGCATAGCGCGGATCGTCCGGGGCAGGGCGGGCAAGGGCGGCCTCGGCCAGCGGATAGCGGTCGAGAAAGCTGAGCCGGCCGTGGCCCAGATGCGGCTCGATCCGCTCGACCACCACGCGCGAGAAGATGTCGGACCAGGTATCGTCGGCCGCGACGCGTATCCCCGCCGCCGTTGCCGCGGCGGCAAGGCGCGCGCGGTCGGTCCGCCCGCCCGGCCTGAGGCTGGCGCCGAGGTCGATGCCGGCGTGGCGCGCGAAGGCCTCGGCCAGGCTGATGCGTTCGGGCGGGGCGAAGGGGTCGCAGCTGGCTTCGCCGCGGCGGAGCGCGTCGCTCCCCGCCGCGCGGCAGGCGGCTTGCGCGATCGCCACCGTATCGGCCATCAGGCGTTCATACCCCTCGCCCGTCCGATACCATTCGAGCATCGTGAACTCGGCCGCATGGGTCCCGCCTGCCTCGCGGTTGCGCCAGACATGGGTCAGCGCGAAGATGCGCCGCTCGCCCGCCGCGAGCAGCTTCTTCATCGCGAATTCGGGCGAGGTGTGCAGATAGAGCCGCCGCGCCGCCCCGTCGGTCCCGATCGCCTCGGTCGCGAAGGCGTGCAGATGCGCCTCGTTCCCCGGCGAGACGACAAGGCCCGCCGGATCGACCTCGGTGATGTCATGCTCCGCGAACCAGCCGCGCAGCGCCGCCGCGATGCGGTTGCGGGCGATCAGGGCGGGGCGGCGGTCGGCGTGGCGGCGGGGCGACCACCACGGGGTTGCGTCGGAACGCTCGGGCATGATGCGGCTTTCTTCTGGCGATTCCGGCGAAGATGCGCTAACGACCCGCCGTTGCCCGCCTTCTAGAGGGCGGGCGCCACCGCAACAAGGAACCGACGCGTGAAAGTCATCGCCTCATCCCTGCGCAAGGGCAATGTCGTCGAGATGGACGGCAAGCTCTATGTCGTGCTGACCGCCCAGAACTTCCACCCCGGCAAGGGCACGCCCGTGACGCAGGTGGACATGCGCCGCATCTCGGACGGGGTGAAGGTCTCGGAGCGCTGGCGCACCACCGAGCAGGTCGAACGCGCGACGGTCGATGAGCGCGAATACGATTTCCTCTACGAGGACGGCGAGGGCTTCCACTTCATGGAGCCCGAGACCTACGACCAACTCGCCGTCTCTCCCGATGTCGTGGGCGAGGGGAAGGTCTATCTGACCGAAGGGATGCGCGTCTACCTCAAGACCTTCGAAGGGGTCGCGATCGCGATCGAGTTCCCCCAGAAGGTGACGGTCGAGATCGCCGAGACCGAGCCCGTGATGAAGGGGCAGACGGCGTCGTCCTCCTACAAGCCGGCGGTCTGCACGAACGGGCTGCGCATCATGGTGCCGCCGCACATCGGGGCAGGCACCCGCGTCATCATCTCGACCGAGGACAACGCCTATGTGGAGCGCGCGCGCGACTGATCGCGCGCCGGTCCGAAAATGCGAGGGCCCCGCCGGCAGCGCGCCGGCGGGGCCCTTTTCATGCGTGCCCGCGCATCACTGCGGGATGTCGCCCGTGATGCCCTCGACGTAGAACATCATGCTGAGCAGGTCGCCATCGGGCGCCGTCTGGCCTTCGGCCAGCCACGCCGAGCCGTCCTGCTTGTTGATGGGGCCGGTGAACGGGTGGTAGGTGCCCGCCACGATCGAATCGCGCAGCGCCTCGGCCTCGGCCTTCACATCGGCCGGAACCGCTTCGGTGATCGCGCCGATCTCGACTTCGCCTTCCTTGATGCCCGCCCAGGTGTCGGTCGATTCCCAGGTGCCATCGAGAACCTGGCCCACGCGCTTGATGTAGTAGGGGTTCCAGTTGTCGATGATCGACGACACGCGCGGGCTCGGCGCGTAATCGAGCATGTCGGAAGCCTGGCCGAAGCCGATCACGGCCCCGCCGGCCTTGGCGGCCTCGGCGAGCGGCGCGGTCGAATCGGTATGCGCGGCGATGACATCGACGCCCTGGTCGATCAGCGCCTTGGCGGCGTCGGCTTCCTTGGCCGGGTCGAACCAGGTGAAGGCCCAGACGACCGAAAGCTCGACGTTCGGGTTGGCCTTCTTGGCGTGCAGGTAATAGCTGTTGATCCCCATGATGACCTCGGGGATCGGGAAGGAGGCGATGTAGCCGATCTTGTTCGACTTGGTCATGCGGCCCGCGATGTGGCCCTGGACGGCGCGCCCCTCATAGAAGCGGGCGTTGTAGATCGCGACGTTCGCGTGGTCGCGCTTGTAGCCGGTGGCGTGCTCAAACTTCACGTCGGGGAACTTGGCGGCGACGTTGTTCGTCGCGTCCATGTAGCCAAACGAGGTGGTGAAGATGATGTTGCAGCCCGACATCGCCATCTGCGTCAGCACCCGCTCGGCGTCCGCGCCCTCGGGGACGCTTTCCTGCCAGGCGATCTCGACGCGGTCGCCATAGGCTTCCTTGACCGCGAGCGCGCCCTGGTGGTGCTGATAGCTCCAGCCCAGGTCGCCGATCGGGCCGACATAGACGAAGCACGCCTTCGCCTTGTCCATCCCCTGCGCGAAGGCCGCGCCGCCGGCCGCAAGGCCAAGCCCCAGCGCGGCGGTGGCCAGAAGGTGTCTGCGTTTCATGTTCCTCGATCTCCTTGTTGGACGGGGCGTCGTGCCCCGCGGATCCTTTGCCCTCAGCGCGCGGCGTGAAAGTTGCGGCCGAGCATCGCGGGCGCGTCGAGCGCGGCGCGGCTGCGGTCGGCCGAGATCGCCACCAGCACGAGGATCGTTACCACATAGGGCGCCATCGACAAGTATTGCACCGGTATCGCGACACCCGCCGCCTGCAGATTGAGTTGCAAAACCGTGACCCCGCCGAAAAGATAGGCGCCGAGCAGCACCCGCCAGGGCCGCCACGAGGCGAAGACCACGATCGCGAGCGCGATCCAGCCCGCGCCCGCCGTCATCCCCTCGGTCCAGGCCGGCACCCGCACGAGGCTGAGATAGGCCCCCCCGAGCCCCGCGCAGGCCCCCCCGAACATCAGCGCGGCAACCCGGATGCGCGTGACCTTGTAGCCCAGCGCATGGGCCGCGTCGTGGTTCTCGCCCACCGCGCGCAGGATGAGGCCCGCCCGCGTGCGGGTGAGGAAGAGCCACGTCAGCGCCACGAGGAGGAGCGCCGCATAGACCATCCAGTCGTGCGAGAGCAGCATCCCCCCCACCACCGGCAGGTCCGACAGCGGCCCGAGGTCGAGCTTGGGCGTCTCGGGCGGGCGCACGCCCGTGTAGCCCTGGCCCATCAGCGCCGACAGCCCGAGCCCGAACAGCGTGAGCGCGAGCCCCGTCGCCACCTGATTGGCCTGCAGCCCCAGCGTCAGCAGCGCAAACAGCGCCGCCATCGCCGCCCCCGCCACCGCCGCCGCGGCAAAGCCCGCCACCGCCGAACCCGTCAGCACCGCCGCGATGAAGCCGCAGATCGCCCCCACGATCATCATCCCCTCGACCCCGAGGTTCAGCACCCCCGCCCGCTCGGCGATCATCTCGCCCGTCGCGGCGAGAAGGATGGGGGTCGACGCGACCATCAGCGCCGCAACGAGGAGGACCGGATCGATCGAGCCGATCATCGCGCGGCCTCCGGCGCGCCCCAGCGCAGGCGGAAATGGGTCATGAGGTCGAAGGCGAGCAGGAAGAACAGGAGCATCCCCTGAAACGCCTGGATCGCGGCCGCGGGCAGCGAGAGCATCATCTGCGCGAGTTCCCCCCCGATGTAGGTCAGCGCCATCAGCAGCCCCGCGAGCAGCACCCCAACCGGGTTGAGGCGCCCGAGAAACGCCACGATGATCGCGGTGAAGCCGTAGTTCGAGGCGAAATCGGGGCTGATCTGGCCCGACGGCCCCGACACCTCGAAGAGCCCCGCAAGCCCCGCCAGCGCGCCCGACACGCCGAGGCAGAAGGCCGTCAGCACCGCGGGGTTCACGCCCGCAAAGCGCGCCGCGCGCGGGCTCTCGCCCGAGACGCGGATGTGCAGCCCGAGGATGTGGCGCTGCATCAGCACATAGGCGGCCACCACCGCTGCAAAGGCCGCGAGCGTTCCCCAGTGCAGCCCCGTGTTCGCGATCAGCTCGGCGTTGTGGCCCGAGGGGTATTTCTGAAAGTTGCGCGAGCCGGGGAAACCCATCCCCTCGGGGTTGCGCAGCGCCCCGAAGGACATCGCCGACAGGATGTGCCCCGCCACATAGACGAGCATGAGCGAGACGAGGATCTCCGAGGTGCCGAAGCGGATCTTGAGGATCGCGGGGATCATCGCCCAGACCCAGCCGCCGAGCGCGCCCGCGAGCACCATCAGCGGAAAGACGATCGGGCTTTCGAGCGGATAGAGCGCGAGGCCCACCGCCGCGCCGCAGATCGCGCCCATGATGTATTGCCCCTCGGCCCCGATGTTCCAGATCCCCGCCCGGAAGCCGAGGCTGAGCCCCGTCGCGATCAGGATCAGGGGCGCGGCCTTGACCAGCAGCTGCGGGCGCGAATAGCTCGCATATTCGCCAAAGAGCGGATCCCAGAAGATGGTGCGGATCGCCTCGACCGGGTTCTTGCCCAGCAGCGCGAACAGGATCCCGCCCGCGATCATCGTCGCCACCACCGCCAGAAGCGGCGTCAGCACCGTCCAGAGCCGCGAGGGCGTCGGCCGCCGTTCCAGCCGGATCATCGCGCGCCCCCCGCCTGCACGAGCCGGTGCGCGGCGGGGTCTGCCGCATGCATCCCGTGCGCCCCCCCGAGCATGAGGCCGATCTCGGCCACCGTCAGCCCCTCGGTCGGGACCGGTGCCGAGAGCCGCCCCTCGTTCAGCGCGGCGAAGCGGTCCGCGATCTCGATCAGCTCATCGAGGTCCTGGCTGATCGCGACCACCGCCGCCCCGCGCGCCGCGAGGTCGATCAGCGCCTGCCGGATCGCGGCCGCCGCCGCGGCATCGACACCCCATGTCGGCTGGTTGACGACGATGGCGCGCGGCTCTTGCAGGATCTCGCGCCCGATCACGAATTTCTGGAGGTTCCCGCCCGAGAGCGCGCGCGCCGCCACCCCGACGCCGGGCGTGCGCACGTCGAAGCCCGCGACGATCTCGGCCGCGAAGGCGCGCGCCGCGGCCCAGTCGATCATCCCCCGCCGCACGAGGTTGCGCCGCAGCGCACCCGTCATCGCGGCGTTTTCGGTCAACGTCATGTCGGGGACGGCGGCGTGGCCGAGGCGTTCCTCGGGCGCCGCCAGAAGCCCCGCCGCCCGGCGCGCGTTCGGCCCCAGATGCCCGACCGCCCGCCCGTCGAGCACGACCGTCGCGGCCGCCCCCGTCCGCTCGCCCGAGAGCGCCGACAGAAGCTCATCCTGCCCGTTGCCCGCGACCCCCCCTATCCCGAGGATCTCGCCCGCCCGGACGGCAAAGGAGATCCCGCGCAGCGCGGTGCCGAAGGCGTCGGGCGCGGGCAGGTCCAGATCCGCGACCCGCAGCACCTCGGGCCCCGGCGCGGCCGCGGCGCGCGCGGGTTGTGCCAGCACGGTGCCGATCATCAGCTCGGCCATCTCGCGCGCGGTCCGCTCGCGCGGGGTGCAGCTTGCCACGACCTTGCCGCGGCGCAGGATGGTCGCGCGGTCGCAGAGCGCGCGGATCTCCTCGAGCTTGTGGCTGATGTAGAGGATCGCGGTGCCCTCGGAGGCGAGCCGCCGCAGCGTGCCGAACAGGACCTCGACCTCCTGCGGGGTCAGCACGCTCGTCGGTTCGTCCATGATCAGCAGGCGTGGATCCTGCAAGAGGCAGCGCACGATCTCGACCCGCTGGCGTTCGCCGGCCGAGAGGTCGCCCACCCGCCGCAGCGGGTCGAGCGGCAGGCCGTAGGCCTCGCTCACCTCGCGGATGCGCGCGGCAAGGCGCGCCATCGGCGGCGGGTTCTCCATCCCCAGCGCCACGTTCTCGGCCACGCTCAGCGCCTCGAAAAGGCTGAAGTGCTGGAACACCATCGCCACCCCGGCCGCCCGCGCCGCGCGCGGGGCAGGGGGGGCGTAGGGGGCACCGGCCAGCCGCATCGTGCCCCGGTCGGGCCGCACGAGGCCATAGATCATCTTGACGAGGGTCGACTTGCCCGCGCCGTTCTCGCCCAGAAGCGCGTGGATCTCTCCGGGCTCGATGGCAAAGCGCACATCCTCGTTGGCGCGCACGCCCGGATAGCTCTTGCTCAGCCCCTCGATCTCGAGAAGTGCCGTCATGCCCGCGCCCGCCCCGCCACCAACACCCGATCTGCAATCAACTCTGCCGCGACGCCGATTGCAATCGCCTGCGGATGCTTGCCGAGTGCCGGGTCGCCGATCGGGCAGGTGATGCGCGCGATCGCCTCGGCCCCGTGCCCGAGTGCGGCGAGGCGGGACCGGAAGCGCGCCCATTTCGTCGCCGATCCGATGAGGCCCGCGAAGCCGAAGTCATGGCTCAGGAGCGCGTGGCAGAGCCCGAGGTCGAGCGCGTGCGAGAAGGTCACGATCAGGTGGCGCGCGCCCGGGGGCGCCTCGGGGACGATGGCGCAGGGGTCGGGCGCCACGCGCCGCACGACGCCATCGGGGATCAGGGGCGGAAAGCGCGCCGGGTCGGTATCGACCCAGGTGATGCGCCAGTCGGGCAGGGGCGCCATCGCGCCCACGATCGCGCGCCCCACATGCCCCGCCCCCCACAGCCAGAGGTCGTGGCGCGCCTCGGCCACGGGTTCGATGAGCCAGCCCTGAACCAGCGCGACCCCGCCCCGCACCCCCTCGGCCCGCGCCCGCGCGAGGCGTCGCGCGACGGCCAGCGGCATCTCGCCCGCCCCGGCGGCCACGGGGCGCGCGATCAGCCCCGCGACCGGGGCGCAGGCGGCAAGGCGCGCGCCATCCCAGACCTCGGTCACGAGCACCACCGCGCCCCCGCAGCACTGGCCGAGCGCGGGGCCGAGCGGCAGGCGCGCGACCTCGGCGCCACCCGCAGCCAGACGCGCCCGCGCCCGCCCCGCCGCCTCGAATTCGAGCGCGCCGCCCCCGATCGTGCCCTCCTGCCCCCCGGGCGTCACCAGCATCGCAGCCCCCGCCTCGCGCGGGGCAGAGCCGCGCGTCTCGGCCACCACGACGCGCGCGACCCACCCGTGGCGCGCGACCGCGGCCCGCAGCGCGTCAAGGTCGAGGCCCCCGCTCATGCGGCGCCTTCGACGCGTCGGATCGCGGTCAGCACGCGCTCGGGCGTCGCGGGGGCGTCGAGGGCGGGATAGATCCGCCCGTCGCCAAAGGCCGCGACCGCATCCGACAGCGCCATCAGGACCGAGATCCCGAGCATCAGCGGCGGCTCGCCCACGGCCTTCGAGCGGTGGATGGTCGCGGCCGGGTTCTCGGCCCGGTGCAGCGCCACGTTGAAGACCTCGGGCCGGTCGGACATGGCCGGGATCTTGTAGGTCGAGGGCGCATGCGTGCGCAGCCGCCCGGCGTCGTCCCACACCAGCTCCTCGGTCGTGAGCCAGCCTGCCCCCTGCACATAGCCCCCCTCGACCTGCCCGATGTCGATCGCGGGGTTGAGGCTTGCGCCCGCGTCATGGAGGATGTCGGCGCGCAGGATGCGGTATTCGCCGGTCAGCCGGTCGACGACCACCTCGCTCAGCGCCGCGCCATGCGCGAAGTAGTAGAAGGGCCGCCCCTCGCCCCGGGCGCGGTCCCAGGCGATGTCGGGGGTGCGGTAGAAGCCCGTGGCCGAGAGGCTGACGCGCCCCTGCCAGCAGAGGGTCGCGGCCTCGGCAAAGCCATAGCGCGCGCCCCCCGCCCGCACCTCGCCCCCGGCAAAGACGACCTCGGCGGGGGCGATCTGGTGGAGGCTCGCGAGATGCCCGGCCATGCGGGCGCGGATCTCGGCGCAGGCCGCCTGCACCGCCATCGCGTTGAGGTCGGTGCCCGACGAGGCGGCGGTGGCCGAGGTGTTCGGCACCTTGGCCGTGTCGGTCGCGGTGATGCGCACGGCGCCCACAGGCAGGCCGAATTCGCCGGCCGCGACCTGCGCGACCTTCTGGAACAGGCCCTGGCCCATCTCGGTGCCGCCGTGGTTGAGGTGGACCGAGCCGTCCGTGTAGACATGCACGAGCGCGCCCGCCTGGTTGAGGTGCGAGAGCGTGAACGAGATCCCGAACTTCACCGGCGTGAAGCCGAGCCCCCGGCGCAGCGCGCCGGCTGTCGCGTTCCAGCGCGCGATCTCGGCCCGGCGGCGGTCATAGCCCGCGCGGCCGAGCAGGTCGGCCGTCATGCCGCCGAGGATGAAGTCGCGCACCTCCTGGCCATAGGGCGTGCGGTCGGGCCGGGCGGCGGGCATCTCGGCGTAATAGTTCCGCCGGCGCACCGCGACGGGGTCGAGGCCGAGCGCATGCGCCGCGTGGTCCATCACCCGCTCGATCCCCGCGACGCCCTGCGGCCCGCCGAATCCGCGAAAGGCCGTGGCGCTCTGGGTGTTGGTGCGCAGGCGGTGGCTCTCGATCCGCAGCGCGGGGATGCGATAGGCGTTGTCGCTGTGCAGCATGGCGCGGTCGGCGACCGGCAGGCTGAGGTCGAGCGACCAGCCGCAGCGCACGAGGTGGCGGAAGTCGACGCCAAGGATGCGCCCGTCGCGGTCGAAGCCCGCGCGATAGTCGATGCGGAAATCGTGCCGCTTGCCGGTGATGCGGAAATCGTCGTCGCGGTCATAGCGCATCTTGCAAGGCCGCCCCGTCGCCTGCGCGACCACGGCCGCCGCGACGGCAAGGGCGTTGCCCTGGCTTTCCTTGCCGCCGAATCCCCCGCCCATGCGCCGGCATTCCACCCGCACGAAGGCCTGCGGCACGCCGAGCGCGTGGGCGACCTTGTGCTGCACCTCGGTCGGGTGCTGGGTCGAGGCGATGACGTGCATCTCGCCGCCCTCGCCGGGCAGCGCGAGCGCCGCCTGACCCTCGAGATAGAAATGCTCCTGCCCGCCGAGGCTGAGCGTGCCCTCGACCACCACCTCGGCCGCGGCGATGGCGGCGGCCGCATCTCCCTTGTCCCAGACGACGGGGCCCGCCTCGAAGCGGCTGTTGGCGGCGAGCGCGTCCTCGACCGTGAGGATCGCGGGCAGGGGGGCGATGCGCATGACCGCGCGGCGCGCCGCGACCCGCGCCGCGCGGTGCGAGGTCGCGGCGACGACGAAGACGGGTTGGCCCGCGTAGTGGACGTGGCCCTCGGCCAGAAGCGGCTCGTCATGGGCCGAGGGCGAGACGTCGGCGGGCCGCGCCAGATCGCAGGCGGCAAGAACGCAGACCACCCCGGGCGCGGCCCGCACCGGGTCGAGGTCGAGCGCCTCGATCACCCCATGCGCGACGTCGGAAAGCCCGAAGGCCAGGTGCAGCGTGCCGGCAGGGAGCGGGATGTCATCGACATAGCGGGCGGCGCCGGTGACATGGAGCCGCGCGCTGTCGTGCGGGAGGGGGGCGGCCACGCTCATGCCACGCCCCCCTCGATGGGGCGCAGGACGGGCGGGCGCGGATCACCCGCAAGGCAGCGGCGCAGGAGGCCGCGCGCGGCCTCGAGCCGGTAGGCGGCCGAGCCGCGCAGGTCCGAGATCGGCGCGAAATCCTCGGCGATGGCGTCGAGCGCGGGCGCGATGCCGGCCTCTGTCCAGGGCGCGCCGATGAGGGCGGCCTCGACCCGCGGCGCGCGGCTGGGCGTGCCCGCCATGCCGCCGAAGGCCACCCGCGCCGCTGCCACCCGCCCGCCCTCGAGCGCGATGAGGAACGCCCCGCAGAGCGCCGAGATGTCCTGATCGAACCGCTTCGAGACCTTGTGGCAATGGAGCGTGCCGGAGACGGGCGGGATCGTCACCGCCTCGACGAACTCGCCCGGGGCGCGGTCCTGCCGGCCGTAGGCGAGGAAGAAATCCTCGAGTGCGATCTCGCGCCGCATAGCCCCGTGGCGCAAGGCGAGGCGCGCGCCGAGCGCGATCAGCGCCGGTGGCCCGTCGCCGATGGGCGAGCCGTTGGCGATGTTGCCCCCGATCGTCGCCGCCGCGCGCACCTGCGCCGAGCCGTAGCGGCGCAAGAGCTCGGCGAGCCCCGGATGGCGGGCCGCGAGGGCCTCGCGCAGATCCTCGATGGTGACGGCCGCGCCGATGCGCAGGCCCGCGGGCGTCGGGGTGATCTCGGACAGACCGGGCGTGCCCGCGATGAAGGCGAGGCGCCCGAGATCGCGCAGGCCCTTGGTGAGATGGAGCCCGAGGTCGGTCGCGCCGGCGACGAGGGTGGCGGCGGGGTGCGCGGCATACCAGGCCGCGAGGTCGTCGGCATCGCGCGGGCGGAAGGCTGTCCCGGGCGGGGTGGGGGAGGGGGGGGGGGGGGGGGCCGCCCCCCCCCGCCGCGGGGGGCGAGGCGGCGGGGGGGGGGGGGGGGGGGGGGGGGGGGGGGGGGGGCGCGGCGCCGGACCCCCGGGGTATTTCGGCCAAGATGAGCGAGGGCGTGGCGAGGGCGCGGGCGTCGGCGGCGATCCAGTCCGGGGCGGGGGCGGCGGCCGCGGCGCGGGCGGCGCGCGCGATCGGGGCATAGCCCGTGCAGCGGCAGAGATTGCCCGCAAGGGCCGTGTCGAGATCGGTTTCGCCCCGGGCGTGGGCCGCGGCCATGGCGACGGTGAAGCCCGGGGTGCAGAAGCCGCATTGCGCGCCGTGGTGATCGATCATCGCCTGCTGGACGGGGTGGAGCGTGCCGTCGGGGGCAGCGAGCCCTTCGATCGTGCGCAGCGCCTTGCCGTGGAGCTGGGGCAGGAGGAGGACGCAGGCGTTGAGAGGGCGGGTGCGGCCGGCGGCGTCGGTCAGCAGGACCGTGCAGGCGCCGCAGTCGCCTTCGTTGCAGCCCTCCTTGGTGCCGGTGAGGCCGCGATCCTCGCGCAGCCAGTCGAGCGTCGTGCGGGTGGGCGGGGCGTCGGGGAGATCGACCCTTTCGCCGTTGAGGAGAAAGGCAAGATGCATGGGCGGGGCCCTGCCGCGGTACTTCGAGCCGCGCGGCGCCCGGATGGGGGCCCCGCGCGGGGCGCGTCCTCGATGCGGCGTAGAGCCCGCGCCTGATGCAGGGAAGGCTAGGCGGGCGGGGTCGGGCTTGGCAAGAGGGAATCGGGGGGTGGCAGGGTGCGGGCCGTCGCCTCGAGCTGGCGCGTCGCGACCCCCCAGCCCTCGTGGAAGCCCATCGCCGCGTGCCGCGCGCGGGCCTCGGCATCGGCGTGGGGGACGCGCGCCTGGTAGCGCGTGCCGCGGCCCTCCGGGGTGAAGGAGAGCGCGATCGTGGTGAAGCCCGACCCCGTCGGCCGGAAGCCCGCGCCGAGCGCGTCCGTCAGCACGAGGCGGCGGGCAGGGTCGGCGTGCAGCACGCAGCCCGGGCCTTCGTGGCGTGCGCCGGCGGGCCCTTCCATGACGGTTTCGAACCGCCCGCCCGGCCAGGGTTCGATCACCGCGGCGCTGACGCTCCAGGGCGGGGGGCAGAACCAGCGGCGGAGAAGTTCGGCCTCGGTCCAGGCGCGCCAGAGGGCCTCGGGGCGGGCATCGAGATAGGCATCGAGCACGAGATCGCGCTCGGGATCGGGGTCGGGAAAGGGGGGGAGGTCGGCGACCATGGGGTCCTCGCGGGGCTTATCATGACGCAGGCATAAGCCTAAGGTGGGTCCATGGACAGGGCCGCCCGATTCATCCATCTGCGCTGCCACAGCGAATATTCGCTGCTGCAGGGCGCGCTGCCGGTCGATGATCTGGTGGCGCTCGCCCGCAAGGGGGGGATGCCGGCGGTCGCGATCACCGACACCAATGCGATGTTCGGGGCGCTCGAGTTTTCGGTCGCGGCGGCGGCGGCGGGGGTGCAGCCGCTGATCGGCTGCCAGATCGACCTCGAGGCCGGCGGCGGGCGCGAGGGGGGCGTCGCGCCCGTCGTGCTGATCGCGCAGACCGAGGCCGGGTATGGCAATCTGCTCGCGCTCAACTCCTGCCTCTATCTGCGGGGCGACGGGGGCGTGGCGCGGGTGACGATGGCCGAGCTGGCCGACCATGCCGCAGGCCTCATCTGCCTGACGGGCGGGCCCGAGGGGCCGGCGGGGCGGCATGTCGCGGCCGGGCGGATCGCCGAGGCCGAGGCGCATCTGCGCGCGCTGATCGCGGCCTTTGGCGACCGGCTCTATGTCGAGCTGCAGCGCCACCCAGGGGCGGACGGGCGCACCCCGCCCGCGGCGCGGATGGTCGAGCGGGGGCTGGTCGAGCTGGCCCATGCGCTCGATCTGCCGCTTGTCGCGACGAACGACTGCCATTTTCCCGATCCCTCGATGCACGAGGCGCATGATGCGCTCATGTGCATCGCCGAGGGGGCCTATGTGGACCAGGGCGCGCCGCGCCGGCGGCTGACGCCGCACCATCACTTCAAGTCGGCGGCCGAGATGGCGGCGCTTTTTGCCGATCTGCCCGAGGCGGTGGAGAACACGCTCGAGATCGCGCGCCGCTGCAGTTTCCGCCCCAAGAAGCGCGCGCCCATCCTGCCGCGTTTTGCCGAGGACGAGGTCGAGGCGCTGCGGGCGGCGGCGCGGGCGGGACTCGGGGCGCGGCTGGCGGCGGGGGCGGCGGCGGCACCGGCCGAGGTCTATCGCGAGCGGCTCGAATTCGAGCTCGGCGTCATCATCCAGATGGGGTTTCCGGGCTATTTCCTGATCGTGGCCGACTTCATCCAGTGGGCGAAGGCGCAGGGCATCCCGGTCGGGCCGGGGCGCGGCTCGGGGGCGGGCAGCGTGGTGGCCTGGGCGCTGACGATCACCGACCTCGACCCGCTGCGCTATGGCCTGCTCTTCGAGCGCTTCCTCAACCCCGAGCGGGTGTCGATGCCCGATTTCGACATCGACTTCTGCATGGACCGGCGCGAGGAGGTGATCCGCTATGTCCAGGGGCGCTATGGCGCCGACCGGGTGGGGCAGATCATCACCTTCGGCGCGCTGCTCTCGAAGGCGGCGGTGCGCGACGTGGGGCGGGTCCTGCAGATGCCCTATGGCCAGGTGGACCGCATCGCCAAGATGATCCCGCTCGAAGGCGTCAAGCCCGTCTCGATCACCAAGGCGCTCGCGGATGAGCCGCGCCTGCGCGAGGCCGCGCGCGAGGAGGTGGTGGCGCGGCTGCTCGACTATGCGGGGCGGATCGAGGGGCTCTTGCGCAACGCCTCGACCCATGCGGCGGGCGTTGTCATCGCGGACCGGCCGCTCGATCGGCTGGTGCCCGTCTATCGCGATCCGCGATCGGAGATGCCGGCCACCCAGTTCAACATGAAATGGGCCGAGGCGGCGGGCCTCGTGAAGTTCGACTTCCTCGGCCTCAAGACGCTGACGGTGATCCGCGGCGCGGTCGGGATGCTGGCCGCGCGCGGGATCGCCGTCGACATCGCCGCGATCCCGCTCGATGATGCGCGGACCTATGAGCTTTATGCAGCCGCGCGCACGGTGGCGGTGTTCCAGGTCGAAAGCTCGGGCATGATGGATGCGCTGCGGCGCATGCGCCCGACCTGCATCGAGGACATCGTGGCGCTGGTGGCGCTCTACCGCCCCGGGCCGATGGAGAACATCCCCCTCTATTGCGACGTCAAGAACGGCGCGCGACCTATTGAATCCATTCACACTTCGATCGACCATATCCTCGCCGAGACGCAAGGCATCATCGTCTATCAGGAACAGGTGATGCAGATCGCGCAGGTGATGGCGGGCTATTCGCTCGGGGGGGCGGACCTCTTGCGCCGGGCGATGGGCAAGAAGAACCCCGAGGAGATGGCGCGCGAACGGCCCAAGTTCATCGCCGGCGCGGTGGCGAACGGGGTGGACGAGAAGAAGGCGGGCGAGGTTTTCGACCTGCTCGAGAAATTCGCCAACTACGGCTTCAACAAGTCGCACGCGGCGGCCTATGCGCTCGTCAGCTATCAGACCGCCTGGCTCAAGGCCAACCACCCGGTCGAGTTCATGGCCGCGGTGATGAACTGCGATATCCACCTGACCGACAAGCTCGCGATCTATCGCCGCGAGGTGCAGCGCCTCGGCATCCCGATGCGCCCGCCCTGCGTCAACGGCTCGCAGGCCGAGTTCGCGGTGGCCGACGGCGCGATCCTCTACGGTCTCGGCGCGCTCAAGAACGTGGGGGTCGAGGCGATGCGCCTTGTCACCGCCGCGCGCGCGGGGCGGCCCTTCGCCTCGCTCGCCGATTTTGCGCGCCGGGTCGATCTGCGCCGCGTCGGCAAGCGCGCGCTCGAGACGCTGGCGCGGGCGGGGGCCTTCGATGCGCTGGAGCCCAACCGCGCGCGGGTGCTGGCGGCGCTCGATGCGCTGGTGGCCCATTCGGCGGCGGTGCATGATGCGGCCGCCTCGGGGCAGGCGTCGCTGTTCGGCGCGACCGGGGCAGACCTGCCCGCCCCGCGCCTGCCCGAGGTGCCGGACCTGAGCCCGCCCGAGCGGCTCGCGGCCGAACATGCGGCGGTGGGTTTCTACCTTTCGGGCCATCCGCTCGATGATTACGCGGGCGCGCTGCGCCGGGCGGGTGTCGCGACGCTCGAAGAGGTCACGCGCCGCGCCGCGGCGGGCCCGTGCGTCGCGCGCATCGCGGGCTCGGTCTCGGCCCGGCAGGAGCGGAAATCGGCCCGCGGGAACCGCTTTGCCTTCGTGCAGCTGTCCGAACCGGGCGGTCTCTACGAGGCGACGGTCTTTGCCGACACGCTCGACGCCGCGCGCAGCCTGCTCGAACCCGGGCAGAACGTGGTGCTGAGCGTCGAGGCCACGAGCGAGGGCGAGACGCTGAAACTGCTCGTGCGCGGCGCGGCCCCGGTCGAGAAGGTGGCGGCCGGGGCGCCGCCCGCAGGCTTGCGCATCGTGCTCGACCGGCCCGAGGCGGCGGCGGCCATCGCCGCGGCGCTGGGGGCGGCCGAAGATGGCGCCGCGCGCGGGTCGGTCACGATCGCGGTGCCCGACCTGGCGCGCGGGCGCGAGATCGACCTCGCCCTGCCCGGGCGGCACCCGGTCGGGCCGCGGCTGCGGGGCGTCCTGCGCAGCCAGCCCGGGGTGCTCGCGGTCGAGGAGGTGTGATGGAGTGCGATTTTCTCATCATCGGGGGCGGCATCGCCGGCGTCTCGGCGGCGGCGGCGCTCGCGCCCCTCGGGCGGGTTCTGCTGATCGAGGCTGAGGCGCAGCTTGCCCATCACGCCTCGGGGCGTTCGGCCGCGCTCTTCGAGCCGCGCTATGGCAATGCGGCCGTGGTGGCGCTGACGGCCGCGACGGGGCCGCATCTGCGCGCCGTCGGCGATGGCGGCGTGCTCGCGCCCCGCGGCCTCATGATCGTGGCGCGCCCCGATGAGGCGGAGGCGTTTGCGGCCGATGTCGCGGCGATGCACCTGCACCCGATCAGCCCCGATGAGGCCTGCGCGCGCGTTCCCGCGCTCGACCGCGCCGCCGTGGCCTTCGCGGCCGCGCATGACGATGCCCACGACATCGACACCGACCGGCTGATCCAGCATCTGGCGCGCACGGCGCGCGCCGCCGGGGCCGAGCTGCGCACCGGCGCGCCGCTGCGCGCGCTGACCCGCGCGGGCGCGCACTGGCAGGCCGACGCGGCGGGCGAGGGGGTCCGCGCCCGCATCGTCGTCAACGCCGCCGGCGCCTGGGCCGACCGGATCGCGCTGCTGGCCGGGGTGCGGCCGATGGGCCTCGTGCCGCATCGCCGCTCGATCGCGCGGATCGCGGCACCCGGCGGGCACGACACGCGCGGCTGGCCGATGCTCTTTGGCCCGGGCGAAAGCTGGTATGCCAAGCCCGATGCCGGCGCGCTCATCGTCTCGCCCGCCGACGAGGACCCGACCGAGCCGCATGACGTCTGGCCCGACGAGATGGTGCTGGCCGAGGGGTTGGCGCGCTGGCAGGCGGTGGCGCGCCCCGCCGTCACCCGCCC
>Ga0315900_10002800_pt1 | contig 26121 bp, 17 predicted proteins | sample LakEriMetagenome_FD_203521 | JGI IMG/M metagenome (GOLD analysis project Ga0315900, IMG submission 203521) | Freshwater fungal communities from buoy surface, Lake Erie, Ohio, United States - Buoy 12 MA114 | ecosystem: Environmental > Aquatic > Freshwater > Lake > Lake biofilm | place: USA: Lake...
TGACCAACGCAAAGAACCATCGCCAGCTTCGCCTATGGCGTCCGACCGATGAAACGCACCTTCCAAGCTTTGATGGCTTTGTTGCCGCACAGCTACACTGCCAATTGAAGTCCCCGTCCGCGCCCGAAGACTGGAATGTGTTGTCCAGACTGGCAATTGGAACATCGCTACAGATTGACGGCAATGGTGCACACGGCCTGCGTGTGGCCGCACTCACCGAGATGCTGGCACAGGCAATGGGATTTACCCTGATTGATGCGATTGAGATGGGCTGCGCTGCGCAGTTGCACGATATCGGCACGGCTTATGATCACCAAAACCTGCTCCCCGCGCACGCGGCGGCACACACCACCGAAATGCCGAGCACCCGCGACCATTGTGAATCTGGCTGGCAAGTGCTGGCCGACGACGTGCACCCTAGGCTCTTGATGGCGCGGGAGATTGCGCGCTATCACCACAGCCATTGGGACGGCAGCGGTTACCCCTCTGGCGTGGCCAGTCAAGCAATCCCAATCCACGCGCGAATTTGTGCCGTGGCAGATGCATTTGATGCGCTGCTGTGCGAAGCCAAGCCCGGTTCGGCGTATTCCATGCTCGAGGCGTTGGAGGATTTGCGCAGCATGTCAGGAAGCCGGCTTGAGCCGCGTTTGGTGGATGGCTTTATCACCGCCCTCCAAGATGAAGCACGCATCGAAGGCATCGACGTTACCGCAACCAATGGCCTGGCAAATCTACAGCAATTCGTCGAATCTTTTTCACACAGCAGGAACTACACATGAACACACCGGAGAACAAAACCATACCGCCGCTTTCCGATACCGACAGGAAGATGCTGGAGCTGTTGCTCAAAGGGGCATCGGGCCGCACCATCGCCCAACGCCTCGGCTACAAGGAGGGCACCACGCGGGTGTATTTGCACTCGCTCTACAAACGGATTGGTGTGAACAACAAAACCAGCGCGGTCACTTGGTATTTGGATACCCTCACCACCGACGAGACCCACACCGAGCGCGAGGCCGCCAGCCAAGCACAACGTATCAAGTCATTTGGCGAGATGGCCGCGCGTCGCGGGTTACTCGAGAGCCTCGGCTTTATGGGTATTTTTCTAGGGCCGTACGGGCGGATGTGGGAAGTCAGCCAAAAACTCAAAGGCGGCCGTGCGCCGCAACTGAGCTCTTCCGATCTGCAACTCCGCGCCACTGCCCGCAGCCTGTGGGAATCGATCCTCGCCGGGGATTTCAGCCAGGGTAAACGACAATTTGACGCGGGGTTGCTGCCCAAGTTGTTTGTCGCATCACCGTCTGATGCGGTCACGTTGAGCATGATGCTGATATTGGGTGGCTATACATCAAGCGCCCGCAAAGCGATGTCCTCACTGCCGGCGCGAAAAGCCGGCAGCTTGGGCGTGACGGTCGACGAACTGCGCGCCCTGACCGCAGCGTCCGACGCAGTGGAAAAATCGAACGACAGCGCCATCCATGCCATTCACGACATGATTGACTCCGGTACGGCGAGGCCGGTGTATCGCCACTTACTCCTGGCGACACTATTTCATCTGTATCGGATGCGCGGCGATACCGCACGTGCCTCGGCGGTTGCGGATGCAATTTGGGCGGAGGCCGAAAATGCAAGAGCGCACCTTGAAGCTGCGGGCGATCGAGCGCTACCGCCGGATGTTTCACTGCCTGCACCGCCGACGGTAGCACCTTATAAGCTGAGTGGTTATTTGGAGAGGCTCACCGCGTAGTCAATGGATGGGTCATGCGCCCGAAACTCACCAACCCACGACGTGCTCACCGCCGCCAATATGCTGCAGCTCCGCTTCGATGAGCACGACAAGCTGCTGCCGATCAACCGCTTCCTCTCCTGCCAGTTTGTTGTTGAGTTCTGAGCCAACAATAAAATCACGCGCGCCTTGAGTATTCATTTTTTCCTCGCAATAGATTGAGATCAGTGTGGTGTGCCCGAAATGGACACTGTTATTGTTTCAAATGTTATTGGTTTGATCACTCCACATATCTTTTGCATACTGATAGGTTTATCTTTTTCGGGTGGCTGATGGGGCCGCTCACGGTGCCTTTACATTCCGCACCCCGCACCATTCGGCCTTCGGCTCGCGCTCACTTAATTCGCGCGACCTGCGCAAGTCCACCGGACTTGCTGGTCGACCCCACGCGGCTTCTCACCTCCATCAAACCACCCAAACAAAAAACCCGCACAGGGCGGGTTTTGTGTTTTGGGGTGGCTGATGGGGTTCGAACCCACGACAACTGGAATCACAATCCAGGACTCTACCGCTGAGCTACAGCCACCAAAGACTTCAAACAACAACATTCCACACGCAAGCTGATGGGGCTGCTCATGGTGCGGTTACACCCCGCACCACTCGGCCTTCGGCTCGCGCTCACTTAATTCGCGCGACCTGCGCAAGTCCACCGGACTTGCTGGTCGAACCTCACGACAACTGCTCAGTTGGAAAACCCACAATCCAGGACTCTACCGCTGAGCTACAGCCACCAAAGACTTCAAACAACAACATTCCACACGCAAGCTGATGGGGCTGCTCATGGTGCGGTTACACCCCGCACCACTCGGCCTTCGGCTCGCGCTCACTTAATTCGCGCGACCTGCGCAAGTCCACCGGGCTTGCTGGTCGAACCTCACGACAACTGCTCAGTTGGAAAACCCACAATCCAGAACTCTACCGCTGCGCTACAGCCACCGAGAGCCACCGACAGTCACCATTTGTCGCACATTGTATGCGATTAAAATTATATCAAGTCAGCGCCACGGCGTCACCCTCGGCATCAACAAGCTGGCAACTCAGTCAGCGCGAGCCAGGTAATACCACTCGTTACCCGGCAGCGACTTCGCATCTGGAAACATCATGTAGCCGTCGAATGGCGCAACCAGCTTGGTGCCATCTTGCCGCGTACCAATCCAATCCCCTTTCGTCAGCCGATCGAAGCTTGCCCACTCGCGACTGAAGCTGTCACCCGCATCGTGTTTATCGATCACGTCCTGCAAATGCAGGTGTTCAACATTGGTCACTGGCTGTGGCTTCGGGCCATCGCTAATGCCGAGTAATGCCAGCGTATTGAGGATGGCACGATAGCCAACCTCGGGCGACTGCGGATCATCATGCTGCCCACACTCAAGCGTAATGGCGTAGCCGCCAACGGATCGCATGTATTCGGTCGTGCCCACGCCATAACGAGAATCCATATTGTGCGGGTTTAACGGTGTCGCAGTGGTTTGCGCTCGTTGTTGACGGTGACTGACACCGAGCGAATAGGTGTCGAGCCACCCATCGACAAAACGGTGAACGCCAAGATGCGCCGCCATCTCCCGCTCCTTGGCGTGATGCTTGAAGGGTTGCAAGTCTCCGTCATTGTCGACAGGCCCTAACATCGCAAAAGCGGGGTTTTTTGCACGCGTAGAGTGCAGATCCAACAACGCATCGTGTTCGGCAAGTAGCGGGCAAAGCCAATTCGCCACGTGATCCTCAAACTCAACCGGCTCGTCGACTGGGTACAAGTTGCGGTTGAGGTTTCTATCACCGACTCGGTCGCCTTTCTGATACGCGAGCGGATTCGTGATTGGCACAAAGGTGACATGGCCGGCAACGATGTTCACGCGACCCGCGTCGATATCTGCAAGCACGCGTTTGATGGCGATGGTTCCGCACGTCTCGTTGCCGTGCACCGCGCCGGTCACAATCAAGCGCGGGCCGGGGAAAATGCCGGAAAGTTGAGTGGATTGAAAATGCATGGACGCGATGGCAAGGAAAATACGGTGGAATTCGGTCGTCGCTCAAGTTGCGAGTGGTGTTTCAAGTCGCTAGAGTGTGATTTTACCCGCGAGCGCCACCCCACCGAGCGACCGCATTTTTGTTCAGCTCAACCACGACCAGACTCGATCAATGGCTGCACCCACATTTCGTATTGAAGATCTTGCGCTGCATGCCGGGTTTCGACACCTCTCGTCTATCCCCGGCATCACGCTTGATCTCAGGTACGGCACGCCGAATAACTTTGTCGGCCGCAACCTTTACGGCGACTTGGATTGCGCATGGCTGCACAAGGAGGCTGCCGATGCGCTTGAGGTGGCGTCAAGCGTATTGTCGTCGACGCACCCCCATCTTCGGCTGCTGGTGCTGGACGCGCTACGTCCCCAGCGCGTGCAAGAAGCACTTTGGCAGGCGCTTGAGGGCACACCCTTGACTATGTATCTGGCCCATCCCATCGCGGGCTCAATTCACTCGTTTGGAATGGCGGTCGACGTCACGCTGGCGGATGCCGCTGCCGGAGAGCTTGATATGGGCACGCCATTCGACGACTTGACTGAACTCTCCCACCCAGGCCTCGAAGAGGGCTTTTTTCTGCAGGGGCAATTGACCGAGAGCCAACTTGCCAACCGCCAACTGCTACGGCGTGTGATGACCGGCAGTGGCTACCGCGGGATCAGCACTGAATGGTGGCACTTTGATTTTGGCGACCGCCAACAAGTGCGCGCAAACTATCCGCGTGTGCTTTGAATTCGGAGTGACTCGGCTACTTGGTCGACACCGATATCGCGTTTGACCGCGCGACTTCATCCAGCAAAGCGTCGAGTATTGCGCGACCGCCAGCCAGCGCAGCACGATCATCGTTGACCATGCCAACCACTGCGTGCACTTCTCCGGCGGCATTGGTGACATATCCTGCGACTGACACCACATTGCGCAGCCCGCCGGTTTTGATGCGCGCCGTCTCCGCTGCGGGACTATCCTTCAACCGGCTGCGCATTGATCCATCGACCGCGACGATGGGCAGACTGGATAGAAACTCCGGTGCCCACTTGCTGCGATGGGCGGCCTGAAGCACGCTGGCCAGTTGGCGCGGTGAAATGCGCTCGCTGCGCGACAGCCCAGATCCGTTGTCCAGAACGATGCCCGCTGTATCAATACCACGCTGCTTCAGCCAATCCTTCACTTCGTTCCCCGCGCGGGTAAGGGTTGGCAGGCGTGCTGTCGTACCAAGACCTTCTGGCGTTGCCCGGCTCACCATATCGGTGCCCAGCGTCAAGTAGATCATGCGCGTGATGGTGTTGTCCGAGACCTTGTTAATGTTGCGCGACACCTCCGCCAGTGGGCGCGCGCGGTGCTCGGCCAATACCCGTACTGGCGATGTCGCGGATGCCGTATTACCGGCTTCAGGACTTGCTGATTGCGTTTCTACCACAGCGCCCTTAATGGTGCCGCCAAGATCGCGCCACAACTTACCGAACAGGCGCGCGGCATATTCCGCGCGGTCGACAACGTTCAAGTTTGTCGTCGTTGTGCAGTTTTTCGGATATTCGCCTTCCAAGTAAATGCGTAAATCATCCGCTCCTGCGTTCACCACGGTGGGTATCTTCCAGCCATCTTCCCACTTCTCGCAAGACCGTTCGACCAACGTCATGTTCGAAATCACCTTTACGCCGTCCAGAGGGGGCGTCAAACGGATCTGAAAATGGCCGACCGTCGAATCAATATCGAATTGCGCCACGTTCGTATTAATCAGCAGTGCGTCAGGAATGACGTTATAGCGAAACTCCGGCGATTCATCGAACGGAGCCAAGCCGATATCAAGTCTGGTCGGGGAAAAAAACGTCCGATCGACCACCAAATTTCCGGCAATTTCGCGGATTCCTTGGTGGCGAAGACTCTGCAACATGCGCTGAAAGTCCTGCCAGGTAATATCGGTATTGCCCTCGCCGCGTAGCGTGAGGTCCCCCTGTAGAACGCCTTCGACCACCGGCGCGGTTGCCAGCAACACGGTCCGGCTTCGATAAGCAGGCCCAAGTTTGTCTAGCCCAACGATCGCCGTCAGCACCTTGATCGTGGAGGCGGGTTGCATCGACTGGTCGGCGAATTGAGACCAGATGAGTTTATTGTCGGACAGGCGGATCACTGCCACCCCGAGCGCTTGCTCGGGCATGTTGCTACTACGCAACATCTCGGCCACCCGCGCAGGCAATTGGGCCATGGCAGCGGTGGAAAATAGAACCCAGGCAACGCCACCTACAATCCAGCGCCTCAGCATCTTTCCCTCTTGAAATTCGTCATTTGCTGCATGTTCTACCCAACAATTTGCGTACGTGAACCAAGTCCACAGGGCACCACCCCGAATTGTTGTATTTTAGAGATGGCCACCACGGAAAACAGCATTGGTAGTATATTGGTATTAGGTCTTTTCGCGTTACGTGATTTCTGATCGTCGTCGGGTTGTTTCGACAACATTGCCGAGCAATGGCCACAAGCTGTTGTCATCATAACGAGAGACAAGGACCGCTCCCGAATATCGTCGTTTGCAGACATCGTTCAGACGACATTCCTTCGCATCAATTCGGCATCACCCTTCAGTTTAGTAATCACCCTTCAGTTTAGTAATAACAAGGAGAGTCAAGTGAAACTCAAACAGCTTGCACAAATCGTCTCGCTGATCTGCATCGCAGGTCCAGCGCTCGCGCAAACACCGGCACCAACCGTGTCCCCATCAGCGCCGGCACCAGCGGCCAAGCCACCGGCAGCCAAAACTGAAAAAATTGAAGTTACCGGCTCGAACATCAAACGTGTTCAAGATGAAGGTGCACTTCCGATTCAAATCATCTCGCGCGAAGATATCGAGCGCGCCGGCATCACCAGCGCGGAGCAGTTGGTTGCGACTATCAGCGCGAACGGCAACGGCACCGACAATCTGTCGTCGAACATGGGCGTGATCAACAACAGCCCTGAGTTTCGTAACAACTTCGGTAACGCCAGCGCCAACTTGCGCGGCCTGGGTGCGAGCAGCACACTGGTTCTCCTCAACGGCCGCCGCGTCTCGACTCACGGCGCAAAGGGTAACGCGGTTGACCTTTCCACCATCCCGCTCGCCGCCATCCAACGCGTTGAAGTTCTGAAAGACGGCGCCTCCGCGATTTATGGTACCGACGCCATCGGTGGTGTTATCAACTTCATCATGCGTAAGGATTACAAGGGCGTTGAACTGACGGCCTTCTCCGACATGACAGAAGGAGGTGGCGGCAACGTCTATCGTGGCAACGTGTTGATGGGTTGGGGCGAACTTGGCAAAGACCGTTTCAATGTCATGGCTAACCTCACATGGGACAAACAGGAAAAACTGCGCGCAGAAGACCGCCGCTCGTTTGTTAACGGTTTCCAGCCTGAGCGTGGCCTGTCACCTGACACCACCGGCACGCCATTCGCCACGGTAGGCACCGGCGCGGGTTCAGCACTGCCAGGCTCGTTCACGACCCCAAATCTCGGTACCGGCGCAACACTATTCAACCGCGCCAATCTCCTGAGCTTCCAGGGCCGTTGTGACAGCGTTCCACAAATGACCCAGTACCAGTTTGTGCTGTGGGATACACCATCGTTCCGTTATGGCTGCGCCTACGACTATGTTGGTCAGCAAACCTTGATTCAGCCGTTGAGCCGTTACAACGCGGTTGGACGCGCAACGTTCGAACTCACGCCGACCAATACTTTGATCGCCGAGTTCGTCGGCAACAAAACAAACGCCACCCGTGCGTTTGAAGAAAGTCAGGTTGTGACCAGTGTTGCCGCAGGCAACGCTTACCCGGTGACCGGGTCGGCATACGCGACCGTAGCAAATGCACTGCGCTCATTCATTCCGACGTTTGACAACACCCGGCCACTTGCATACCGCTGGCGTTGTTTGGAGTGCGGCAAGCGCACCATCGAAACCGATACCCAAGCCTACCGCGGTTTATTGGCCATGGAAGGTCAAGTCGGCAAGTTCGACTACAAAGTTGGTGTTTCGACAGCCAAGAGCAAAGCCGACTCAGTTCTGCTCGACGGCTACATGCGCGCGACAGATTTCAACACGCTGTTGGCAAGCGGTTTGGTAAACCCATTCCTGTTCCCAGGGCAAACGCAAACACCGGCAGCCATGGCCGCAATTGAAGCCGCAAAAGCTAAAGGTACAAAGTTGTTCGGCGGTGAAGCGACCTTGAAGCAGTTTGACGGTTCGATCTCAGGCGAGTTGTACAACCTCCCCGCCGGTGCCATCGCTGCTGCGGCTGGCTTTGATTTCCGTGAGGAATCGTATAAGTTTTCAGACGGTTCGAGCTCCGGCCCGGCAGGCGGCGTACGTGATGCGCCATTTGATGCTGAGTTCCCGAAAGTCTCGCGCAAGATTCGCGCTTACTATGCTGAAGCGATTGTCCCGCTGCTGAAGAACCTTGAGCTGACTGCAGCGGTACGCCGCGACAAGTACAGCGACTTTGGCACAACGACCAACCCGAAAGCTTCGCTAAAATTCACAGCGTCAGAGAATGTGTTGTTCCGCGGATCATACAGCGAAGGCTTCCGCGCACCGTCGTTCTTCCAGCTCTATACGGCCACATCCGAATCACCGATCCCCGGCAACATTGCCGACCCGGTGTTGTGCCCACAGAACCCCGGCAATCCAACCTTCTGCGCGATCCGTCCCAACGGCCGCAGCGGCGGTAACCCAACTCTACAGCCGGAAACCTCGAAGCAGTGGACAGTTGGCTTCGTATTGGTTCCAACCACATGGCTGACAACGAGTGTTGACCTCTGGCAAATCCGCCGCAAAGACATCATCTACTCGCTGACACCACAGACAGTTGTGGCGAACTTCACCACTTTCCCAGAGAATTTGGTGCGTGGTGCTACGGGCCGCTTGGATGAGCCGGGTGGTTATATCCGTGCCGGTTACGTGAACGCTGACGGCGACATTCTGCGTGGTTTGGAATTCAGCGCAGAAGCCAAAACCAAACTTGGCAACGGCCGTTTGACCACCAGTTTCAACGGTACGTATTTGGACAGCGTCAAGACACGCGTCTTTATCACACAGCCGTATACAAATCTGGTCGGCATCCAAGATCCAAACTTCACCACCTTGTATATCCGCTGGAAGCACAACATCAGCGCGACATACTCGACCGGTCCTTGGAACTTCACACTGACGCAGAACTTCACCGGCCGTTACAACGACCAGCGTCCGTTCACCCCGCCACCGGGTTGGGATTCGGAAGTTAAGGCTTACGTGACGCACAACTTCTCGACCAGCTACACCGGATTCAAGAACACCACCCTGCGTTTTGGCATCAAGAACATCGCCAACACCAAACCGTCGTTCACCGCACATAACGTCGACTTCCTGCCAGGCGCAGGTTGGGATGCGCGTGTTGGTGACCCACGTCTGCGTGCATACACGATGTCAGCAACTTATAAGTTCTAGGCTCACCTAGACCGTTACGGCAATACTAGGGGGTGCTTTCGAGCACCCCTTATTTTTTAGTGGATGGAATTAATGAACCGACGTGACCTGTTGCTCGCCGCGAGTGCCGCTGTTTCCAGCTTCGTTGCGCCTCGCGCGATTGCCGCACCTAACGCGCCCCAATCAATCGGCCGCCTTACGAGAGCAGCATCGATCATCAAGCCACGCAAGCTCAAACAAGGCGGTTTGATCGGTTTGGTCGCTCCTTCTGGCGGCAGCAATCCGGCGTATGTGGAAGCGCGTGTAAAACACTTGGAGGGCTTGGGTTTCCGGGTGAAACTCTCGAAGAACATTCTGGCTGTGCGCGGTAACACCGCCGGCACACGCCAACAACGCGTTGCCGACCTTCACGACATGTTTCGCGACCGCGAAGTCGATGCAATCTGGGCGCTGCGAGGCGGTTCGGGCGCATCACAAATGCTGCCGCTGATCGATTACCGCCTGATACGCAACAACCCGAAAATCTTTATCGGCTTTTCGGATATCACTGCACTTCATCTGGCAATCTTGAAACACAGTGGCCTCGTCACATTTCACGGCCCAACCGCACCCGGGCCAACCATCAGCGACTACTCGATGACCCAGCTGCAAGCGGTATTGATGCATCCCCGCGACCAGACCACAATCTATATGTCGGACGCTAACCGCGTCGAAGCGGAAAACGCGGTGCCCGGAGCCGCCGAGTACAAGCTCCGCACACTCACGCCGGGTGTGGCAGAGGGCCGCCTGATTGGTGGCAATCTTGCCGTGTTGTCCGCCCTGATCGGCACGCCCTACGCGCCGGACTGGCGTGGCGCGCTGTTGTTTTTGGAAGAGATACGTGAAGCGCCCTACCGCATTGATCGTATGCTCACCCAACTTAAGCAGTCGATCCCGTTTAACGATGCCGCCGGTGTGATGCTCGGCGTATTCCGCCGCAGCATAGATGCAGGTGCTACAGCAGACGGTGAACCGCGTCTACTTCTGGAGCAGGCCATCGACGATCATTTTGCCGGCCTGCGTGTGCCCGCCGTCTATGGTTTTTCGTTTGGTCACATCACAAACAATTTCACGATTCCGCTCGGCGTTCGCGCACGTCTCGATACCGGCGCGCAAACGTTAACGCTACTTGAAGCGGCGGTGACGGCACAACGCTGACCGAGAAGCCGTCAGAGGACGAGGAAACATCTAATGACTTGCAATCTGTCGCCCCGGACAGCGTGTATGAATAACAAAAAAACCCGCTCCCGCGAAGGCGGGAGCCTAATTTTGGCGTCACCAACGCTGAACAGAATGGGTCCCCACCCGGCGCAAGCCTTGTGGTTGTGCGCGGGAACGAGGCGGTTTTATTAACTCGGCAACTACAGATGAATTACAAAAAAACCCCGCTCCCGCGAAGGCGGGAGCCTAATTTTGGCGTCACCAACGCTGAACAGAATGGGTCCCCACCCGGCGCAAGCCTTGTGGTTGTGCGCGGAGACAGGTGGAATTTGCGATTTTTTAACTATGTTCAATTGCCGGATCAATAGAAGTTCCCAGACAGCAAACTCCGCTACTAGTGGGTAGTTCCAGACAAGAATGCTTGGAAACGCCCGCCAGTCGGCGAGCTTCACTTTCTGCAACTGGCCAATCTATTGCGCGGGATTCACCGCCAACGTATACAACGCATCGAGAATTTTTTCCTCGTGACGATACATGCCGGAGTATTCGCCTGGTGTGGTCTCCGGATCAACGCCGTGACCACCGATCAGATAGATCATGCCATCACGCGAAAATGGGTTGAACACCATCGCGGACTTCAATCCCCACGCGTCGCCAAGATGGCCGTAGGCGCGATAGCCTCCAGCACGAACCAGACGGTCGCCATTGCCTGCACCGGTGATATCGAGGAAGTGTTGATTGCCAAGTCCCCATGCATTCATCAAGCGCCGCGCGCTGCCAAAGTCCGCCTCGCCATTGGGGTCACCGTTGCTCCCGCCAGCGACCTTCTCGCCTTTGCCATTGTGCCGCCACTGCTCGCGCAGCATTTCTGCCACCGTCGCCGGTTTCAAAATCACCTTTCCGCGGTGAACACCATCATTCATCAGCATCAACATGATTTCGGCAAGCCCGGCCGCAGATAACCGGCAATTGCCTTGCGGGCCAAACAACGTACCGTTGGTACTGATCTTGTAATCAGGTAGTGCGCGGGGCGCGGGGCGCTGTTTGCTGTGGTCATCAACCTGTGGAATCCACGGGCCACTAGAGTTCCACACCTCCTTGCCATTCACTTCCGTACGCTTGCGGTATAGGGTGGCAACGTTGGCCAGATCGGCGTCCGATAGATCAGCAGGATGAAAACCACCCGGCAGCGCCATCGGGTCGAGAACAAGCCTTCGCATCAACCGATCAAAACGCTCGCCGGTGACACTCTCCATCACACTGCCAATCACACCCCACGGTAGATTGGCATACTGAAAATAGACACCGGGTTTGGCGTTTCTTGCCCACATCGCGCCTTTGCCGTAACCAACCCCGCCGGGCAGCAATACATCGCGCAGGCCGAGCTTAAGCGACGCTTCCCAATAGTACCCACCATCATCTCGTAGCGACGAGGTGTGCGATAGCATTTGCCGCAAGGTAATCGGCGTGTCAGCGAAGTGCGGATTGCGCAATGTGTAGCCGAGATATTTGCTCACATCTTCGTCGAGATTCAGCTTTCCCGTCTCGACTAACTTCATCACGCCGAGTGTCGTCACCAGTTTTGAAATCGACGCAATGCGATACATCGTCGCCGCATCAGCCGGCTTGTTGTTGGCCGGGTTGGTGACGTCGATCCACTTGGCGCCAAACTGTTTGTGATAAACCGTTTTACCCGCCTTGACGGCCAACACTGAGAGGCTCGAAAGCGGCTGCGCTGCGCTATTCACGATTGCTTCCAGTGCGGCATCGAGGGTTTTGTTTGGCGCGAGCTGTGCGCCTGATTTAATTTTTCCGTCGGCCATCGCACCCCTCCCCGCGACCAGTGCTGCTGTGCCCATCATCAATGAAATCGCGTGACGTCGGTCCATATTATTTCGCCAAGTGAATTGAGCCCAACTCATCGGCGCGTTTCAATACCGAGCCCCCGGAGGTCATCACTTCCAAGATAGCGGCAGTTTCGGCGTCCGGTGTACCGTCAAACTGGCTCTGGCGGTACTTCAGTTGGAAGGCACCAATCATCGCCCGAGTCGCTTTATCCAACTCACCGTTTTGTGGCGGTGAGAAGCCGTGCGCCTCGAGTTTTTGTTGAAACCACAATACGTTTGGCAACACCGTGTCGTAGTAAGCCTTCTTCTCCGCCACCAACTTCTCATCCGGCCACGGAATGAGGCCCTCGTCGGCCAGACGTTTCCAAGGGAAACGAGGTCCGGGGTCAGTCTTACGCAAAGGCGCAATATCACTGTGGCCTAAAATACGATCCGGCTGAATGTTGTGCTCCTTGACGATCTTTTTCACCAACGCCACCACCAAATCCATTTGTGCTTTCGGATAGTCGAAGTACTCACGACCGTTGGGGCCATCGCGAAAACCGATATTGACGATTTCGATACCAATCGAGGCGGCATTGAGTTGTGTGTGCCCCTTCCACGAGCTCAACCCCGCATGGTAGGCGCGCCGAGTTTCATCCACCAGCTGAAATATTTTTGGGTTTTTCTGGCCTGGCAAATCATTTGTATGGTCGGTCACAAGGTAGTGACTCGATACTGCGTCCTCGGTGAGAACACGTAGCGACTTTGGATTGTCGATGGCGGTGTAATGCAGAATCAAAAACTGTGCGCGGCTGTCCTGGCTTTTGGCGGTGTAAGTCCGATCAATATACAAGCTCGAACAACCGGACAGCATGATCAGCAGGCCACAGAGTAATACACGTCTCATCAAAGTCTCCCTCTCGGCATGCTAGCCTGAATGTTTCAGCGGTCGCCCGCCGCTGCGAAACAACAATCTTGCCGCAATACGAGATGCAGCGACATGCGCTTCGGCGACTCGTACCGTCAATTCTGCGCCATGCGGCAGCTGTTCGCGCAATGTTGATTCAATCAGCGGATGCATACGTGCCGCTCCCCCGGCAAGCGCCAGCGGTCGTAGGCCAAAACGGCGGATCATCGCGTTGCCTAACCTCGCCAGCTCGACACCAGCCTGCTCAATGATAGTGCGCGCGAATGGGTCGGTGTCGACGGCAGCCGCCACCGTTGTTGCAACCTGTCCGATCTCACCGCGATCACTTGTGTAAAAAAATTGGCGGGAAAAAGACCAGTCGCTACCGCCGATACGCGCGAAAATTGCCACGGCCATCGGAGATTGCTGCCACCGCCCCGGTTGCTCGTCTTCTAGGCGCCAGATATGTCGCAACGCTTCGCGTACGATCCAGAAACCACCGCCAGCGTCGTCGAGATACACACCACGCCCACCCGCACGGTGCAACGTACCGGCGGGATCAATGTAGGCGGCAACCGAACCGGTTCCGGCATAAATGACATAACCTTCTCCGCGACGAAACAAATCGCGGTATGCAATTTCAATATCGCTGTGCACCGTAACATCTTCACTGCCAATACCAAGTGGCACTGCAATTTCCCTGCACAGCAGTTCATCTCGTGAATCCAGTCCCGTGACGCCGGCACAGACGCGCTTCGCGCCGCCATAAGCGGCCACTTGCGTAGCAAGATCAGTCATCACGTGTTTGATGTGCGCTCTGCCGTCGCTGGTGTTCAGTTGTAGCGCGGTCAAACCGGCGACGAACCCTTCTGCCACCAACTCACCGTCTGGTTGCGATAACGCCCAGCGGGTTTTTGTGCCACCGGCGTCGAGTCCCAATCCTAAGGAGGCGTCACGGCTCACTGTCACGGTGCACCCTTTGCCGCTTGTAACTGCGCCGCCGTAATTCTAACGCGCGGGCTCTCGTTGCCAAATCGATCAATCGTCGACCAGACCACGACATCCGGCAACGCATCTAAGCCAAACTGCCGCGTATCGAGAACTTGATCGGCATTTTCCCCACGCGTCGGCAGCAGTTGCAACTGCCATTGGCCGCTCTGGCGTGTCCACACCACATGGGTGAATGTGGCGTGGTCGCGCGACAAGGCGGCCATCACTTCGATATTGGTGCCACGCCGTACGATTTCGATTTTTGGCGGCGCGGGTGGCGTACGGCTCAGCCACGGTGACGCCGGCACCAACGCCGGGGTTGCGTACAGCTTGGCTAATTCGTCGTTCACGCTGCGGCGGTTTTGTGTCAGCCCGACCATACTGAAGTGCACATGACCGGTGGTCATCGGCTGTGTTGATTGGCGACCGCGTGTCAGCGTGATTTGGTTGACGATCTCACTGGGTGCCCACGACTTGGCTTGACTCTCGGCAGGTTGAATGCGCGTCAAATACATGCCCGGCCAGAGGTGGCGACCGACCGTGTTTTCCTTCGCCCAATAATCGAGCAGCACGCCAAACGCTTGTGGTGCCTGATCGATCGGCCAATACAACTGCGGCGTGAAGTAATCGAGCCAGCCATTTTGTAACCATAACTCGGCGTCAGCATACAGCTTGTCGTATTGGCTGAAGCCCGCGATGCCCGCCGGGCGCTTTTCCGGTTTACCCAAACCGAACGGACTGATACCAAATTTGACGTGCGGTTTTTCGCGCTTGATACCGGTGTAGATTTTTTCAATCAGCACGTTCACGTTCTGCCGCCGCCAATCGGCGCGCGCGAGCTTTCCGCCGGTTGCCAAATATGCCTGCCATGTTGGCTCGTCGGGGAATGGCAACTCAGCACGCGGCTGCGGCGTATCATCAGGCGACGGTGTTGCAGCCTCGGTTCCCGGAACCGGAACGGGGTAAGGATAAAAGTAGTCATCAATATGGACGCCGTCAATGTCATAACGCTTCACCACGTCGAGAATCACGTTGAGCGTATGTGCTGAGGCGGCCGCTTCGCCCGGGTCCATCCAAAGCTGAGCGCCGTATGATTTCACTGCCTGCGGATTGGTATTCGAAATGTGGCTTTTGGCGTTGGCAGACTTCGCGGCTGTTTGGCGCGCGCGATAAGGGTTGAACCACGCATGCAGCTCAATCCCCCGTTTGTGCGCCTCGTCTACCCACAGCTTCAGCGGGTCATAGTAGGGATCCGGCGCTTGGCCCTGTGTGCCGGTCAGGTACTCAGACCATGGTTCAAGCTTTGAGTCATACAAAGCATCCGCACTGGTACGAACCTGCAACACAATCGCGTTCATGTTCAGTCGCTTGACGCGCTCTACCGTGTCAATGATTTCCGCTAGCTGTTGCGCGACCGTGAGATCGCGACGGCTCGGCCAATCAATGTTGGCAACACTCGCCACCCACACCGCACGAAACTCGCGCTGTACCTGCGGCGGCTCGGGGATCGGCGGCTCAGGCTTCGGGCCGGTATCGGCACAGCTTGCGAGTAGAACCAGCGCTGCTGCACTAAAAAACACAAAAAATGGGGTCAGACACCATTTAAAGTCAGCTTCACTGAGGAGCTTTGGGGTTGGTGCCTTCGTTAAATGGTGTCTGACCCCATTTTTTGGTCGAGAGACTAAACCTTGATAAACCATTTTTTCTTCCAGAGAAAATACCCAGTCGCAAACATCACGAGATTAAACAAAACGGCAAACAACAACGATTGATTCACCGGTGCCAACGGCAACGCCTTGATCGGCGCGTAGAGAATCGCCTTGAGGCTGATCATCTTGCCGTCATCTCCTGCGAATTTGATGAAGCCGAGCATTTTCGCCACAAGACCGGAGAACGCAAAGATAAACAACGCGTTCATGCCGTAGATCGTCATCGGCAAAAACCACTTGCGTGAGCGCTCGCGCAGTCGTTGTGATTCATTTCCGTCGATGAGCCAGAAAAATGCCGCGAACATCAGCAGCCCCCAGCCGGTCATAAAGATCGAATACGACGTTGTCCACAATGGTTTGTTGATCGGCATGAAGGTTGAATCGATGATGGCACCTACCCATAGACAAAGCAGCCCCGCCAACATCATCCACACAGTCTTTTCCGCTTTGCTGTATGCGGACGCCAACCAATGACCGAGCAACACGCCGAACAACATACTCGTCAGCGCCGAGCTGGTTGTGAATAGGCCTTCCGGGTCCCACGTCTTGGACTTCACCCACATATGGCCTGACAAAAAGATGCGGTCGATGTACGAACCAAAGTCGCGTCCCGGCTCAAGCGCGCCCGCTACAACCGCGCCATTAACATCGGTGACTGGAACAAACAACATCATCGCCGAATAGAAGCAGAGTAACCCGACGATCCACCAACACTGCTGCCGCCAGTTAAACCACAACACGATTGGTGCCGCGAGCGCGGTGCAAAGTGCGATGCGTTGCAGCACACCCGGAATACGCAGCGTGTCGAGGTTGAAGTTAGGGATGAAGTTAAGTGTTAAGCCAATCAAGAAAATGATGCCGGCGCGCTTCCACAATGACAACATCATCGCCACACGGTCTTCCATGCCTGCCGGATTTGCCGCGCGTTTCTTCGCCAATGAAAACGTCATTGACACGCCGCAGATAAACAAGAAGAAAGGGAAAATCCAATCGGTGAAGGTCCAGCCGTGCCACTCCGCGTGGGCGAGTTGCGGATAGAGGTTGCCCCAGTCGCCGGGGTTATTCACCAGCACCATACTGGCAATCGTGAAGCCGCGGAAGGCGTCGAGGGAAACTAAGCGGTCGTTATCAGTAGCAAGGGACATTCACAATACTCTTTGACTCGCGGGCAGTTTCACGCAATTGCAACTAATCTCCCCGGCCATTTCTAGGCTTTCACTTCTTCGGCCTTCTTCCCAAACGCTGGATCGATCTTCAAAAAGAACGTCACGGCAATTGAGGGCAACGTACAAATACAAACCCAAATAAAGAAGTGCTGATAACCCAACTGCGTTTGAATCCAGCCGCTCACCATGCCCGGCAACATCATGCCAAGCGCCATGAAACCGGTACAAATCGCATAATGCGCGGTTTTGAATTTGCCATCGGCGACCATGATCATAAAGAGCAGATACGCGGCAAAACCAAACCCGTACCCGAGTTGTTCGATGATGATGGCGAGCGTGATGATGATGTGGCTGGTCGGTTGTGTGTAGGCCAAGTACACAAACGCGAGGTTCGGGATATGCACGGCGAACAACATCGGCCAGATCCAAGCCTTTAAGCCGCCGCGAGAAATGGTGAAGCCGCCGATCAAACCACCGATCGTCAGCGCCAACACGCCATAGGTGCCGTAGATCAGCCCGACGTCTTTAGTAGTTAGTCCCAGTCCGCCTTTGTCGATTGGATCGAGAAAAAACGGGGCAATCAATTTCAGTGCCTGCGCTTCACCAAGACGGAACGTGAGCAGGAATGCAAGAATCAACAAAATTTCCGGCTTGGTGAAAAACTCTTTGAAGGTCACCAAAAAATCCGCCACTGGATTATTCGCCACTTTCACCGTCACATCCGAGACAGGCTGCGGCAACACCACTCGGTGATAGAAAAACAGCAACAAGAACATTCCCGCCAACACCCAAAACACAATCGACCACGCCATGGTCATGCTGCCTGTTGTCTCCGACAGTTGCCCGGCGAGGTAAACCAACGCCCCCTGCCCTGCGATCATGGCGATGCGATAGAAGGTGGAGCGCACGCCAACAAACGCCGCTTGTTGGTGTTGTTTTAGCGCCAGCATGTAAAAACCGTCGGCGGCGATGTCGTGGGTGGCCGAGCTGAATGCCATCAACCAAAACACCGCCAGCGTGATCTGGAAAAAATGAGAGGTGGGAATCGTCAGTGCCACCATCGCCAGCGACACACCAATCACAAACTGCAACGTCGTGATCCAATACCGCTTGGTCTTGAACATATCGACAAGCGGCGACCAGAGCGGCTTAATCACCCAGGGCAGATATAACCAACTTGTGTAAAGGGCAATATCGGTATTCGATACACCCAGGTTCTTGTACATGATGACTGAGAGCGTCATCACGACGACGTAAGGAATACCTTGGCCGAAGTACAAGGTTGGAATCCACAACCAAGGCGAGCGCGACTTCGCGGCGGGCGTACCACTCACTTCGCCCCCCTCAACCACGACAACCTCGGCTAGTCTTTTACCGGTCATCGTTTCCCTCCTTGGTCATGATCGACAGGTCCATCTGCCAGCGACGCGGCTACGCTTCCCTGATTTGAGGCCAATCGCGCAATCGCCGCATCGACGGTCACGCCCCGTTTGATCGCCACAATCGCCGTTTTCACATGATAACCGCACGATTGCAGGGTGGTGCTTGCCTGCGCCTCGTCACAACCGGTGGCAAGCATTGTCAAACGTATGGTACGCGCAATCAGTTTTTTGTTAGTCGGCTTCACATCCACCATCAAGTTTCCGTACACCTTGTTCAGCTTGACCATCAACGCACTGGAGAACGTATTGAGTGTGATTTTTTGTGCAGTCCCGGCCTTAAGGCGCGTACTGCCGGAGATGATTTCCGCGCCAGTATCAAGCGTAATACCGATCTCAGCGGCAGCAGTGACCGGCGCGCCGGGATTGTTGGAGATGCCAATGGTCAACGCGCCGCGTTGTTTGGCCGCTTCAATAGCACCTATTGCATAGGGTGTGGTCCCCGACGCGGCCAGCACCAACACCACGTCATTCGCCGTCAACGCCAAATTTGCGATATCTGCCGCACCGCGCTCGCGGCTATCCTCCGCACCTTCGACCGCTCTATAGAGCGCCTCGGCACCGCCGGCAAGCACCGCAATAGCGCGTTCATGCGGCCAGGAAAAGGTCGGGTACAACTCCACACTATCGAGTAACCCAAGTCGGCCAGATGTCCCCGCACCAGCGTAGATCAATCGGCCACCGGCACAGATACGCGGCGCTGCGGCATCCACCGCTTGTGCGATGGCCGGTGCCGCCGCCTGCACTGCCTTGACCGCATTCAATTGGTCATCGACGAACGCGCTAACCAGCTCTCCAGTTGGGTATTGGTCGAGGGTTGGGTGCTCGGTATTGGGCGTTTCGGTCTTTAACATAGAGGTATAACCAAATTTAAAGAATCAAGCAATTGCGGGCATTTCCAGGCAAAAGTGCCTGAAACACCCCGTGCATCGGTCACTTTCACAAATTCATGTCGCATTCGACCCACAGAACCTACGCCGTGTTGAATACCAATAGAATACCAGCGAGCGCACCATTTCGGCGGCAATGCCCCATCCTCGAATTCATCTATCTCCTTAAACGATCGAATGCTGCATCCCCCGCGTACTCCAACCAACCAGGTCCGATTCATCCGCAGCGTGTTCAGCGCATTGGCGGCGATGTTGCTTGCTGCGTGCACGACCAACTCGCCACTCGCTCAGCATGAACCAAGCCGCGAGGTACGAGGCACCTGGATTACCACCACCGCAAACACAGCGGTCGCAACCCCTGCCGATACTGCCAACACCATGCGGCGCTTGCGTGAAATCGGGCTCAATACCGTCTACGTCGAAGTATGGAAAAACGGCTACACACAATACCCGTCTGAAGTATTGCGGCGTACGGTAGGCGTCGACCGCCGCCCGGCGCTGGTGCCGCAGGACCCGAGCGATCGACCTGAAGCACTGAAGCAGCCGGGTCGGGATCTGCTACAAGAAATGTTGATCGAAGCGCACCGCAACGGGCTGATTACCGTCGCCTGGTTCGAGTACGGTTTCATGGCTGCGCACAAATCAAGCAACCCACACCTCAGACGGATGAAGCCGGATTGGTTGTCACGCGACATCCAAGGCAACGAGGTGGCACCGAACGGTTTCGTTTGGATGAACCCATTACATCCGGAAGCTCGACAATTTCTGCTCGATCTGGTGCTCGAGGCCATTGACCACTACGACCTCGACGGCATTCAGCTCGACGACCGCATCGTCTGGCCATATGTCACGATGGGGTATGACGATTACACCAGAAAGGTCTACGCCGCAGAGCATAACGGCGCACAACCGCCAACCGATCACACCGACCCTGCATGGATGCGCTGGCGGGCGGAAAAGGTAAACGAATATGCGAAGTTGTTTGTGCAAGAAGTTCGCGCGAAACGTCCGGGACTCCTGATCTCGTTATCCCCCGCGGTCTACCCTTGGTCTTGGGAACACTACCTGCTCGAATGGCCAAAATGGTCAGCGTGGACGAGTGCTGATCGCAACCTTGCTGCGAGCCAAGCTGCACGCGGCGTCACACCGCGCTGGGATGAATTCATCCCGCAGGTTTATCGCTTCAGTTATTCTGCATTCGAAAAGACTTGGCTCGAACAGCAAGCGCACATCAAGTCGCTCGGCGCCGATCGCCAGCGTGACATGTTGGCCGGTATCCGTTTGGTCGGCGAAGGCAAAGATGCGACGTGGGATGAGCTGCGTCAATCGATCGAACTGATACGCAAGACGGGCGGTGGCGGGCACGTACACTGGTTTAGCCGTGGTGTGTTGGATGTGTTTCCCGAGAAACTAAAGGCCTTTTATGGCGGCTGGGTCGCGCATCCGCGTTTCCCACAGAACTGGCGACGGCCATCCATTCCCTTGTTTCGCGAGCCTGGCTTGAGCCAGGGTGGCATTACTGCTTGGTCAACACGCAACATTACCCGCGATGCAAATCGCCTGATCGGCTTTGACGGTACGCGTTGGGAATACGTTGACGAAAGTGTGGTCGAACCCAATGCAATTGCACCGGCCAAGCTGATTCTTTTTGTCGACAACAAATATAGACAGGTCGAACTGATCGCCGACCGCCGTCACGACATGCGTCGCGTTCGTCAGGTAGAGCGCTGATGCAGCCGTCGGCCGCCGCCCGCTCGCTGCCGTTGGACGCATTGCGCGGATTGGCCATACTGTTGATGGTGTTCTCCAGCCGAGTTCCGTTTGGTGTGTTGCCAGACTGGATGTACCACGCGCAAGTGCCGCCACCGGCGCATGTGTTTAATCCGGCCATTCCCGGCATTACCTGGGTTGATTTGGTGTTCCCGTTTTTCTTGTTTTCCATGGGAGCCGCCATCCCGCTCGCACTGAAGGCACGGCTGGATCGCGGCGATACACTGCCGTCAATTTGTTTGTCGATTGTTAAACGCGGCGCGCTGCTGGTGTTTTTCGCCATCTACGTCAAACACATCCAGCCGCACGTTATGTCGGCTCAACCCGGTGTGACCGAATGGCTGATGGCGCTGGCGGGATTTGTGTTGTTATTCCCCATGCTGGCGACACTGCCCGCAACTTGGTCGATAACCACCAAACGCAGCCTTCGACTACTTGGCTGGGTCGGCGCATTTGCCGTACTCATGGCGTTTCGCGCCAAAGATGGCGGTGGCTTTAGCGTCACGCGCAGCGACATCATTATTCTGGTGCTGGCGAATGTTGCCGTCTCAGGATCACTTATTTGGCTCGCCACCCGCGACAAACTGGATTGGCGCATCGGACTTCTGGCGTTTTTGTTTGCGTTGCGGCTTTGTCAGTCATTACCCGGTTGGGGGCAGTGGTTGTGGAACCTGTCGCCCGCCCCTTGGATCGGCACGGTCTATTTTCAGCAGTATCTGTTCATTATCATCCCCGGAACCATTGCCGGCGATTTACTGCTGCGCTGGCGTGCACAAAACCAGCCCGCCGTGGACACCAAACAATGGGGCGTGGCAGCGCTCGGCGTCGGCATGATTGTCTTGTTGTTGGTTGGCATGCAAATGCGCTGGGTGGTACCAACAACCATCATCGCCATGACGTTGGCCGCTGTCGGCTGGTGGCTGCTAGGCGGGCGTACACCAACGCAATCCGAAGGTGACGGCCGCAAGGTATTGCGTCAGCTATTTGGCTGGGGAATTTTCTGGCTAATGCTGGGGCTCGCCTTTGAGCCCTACGAGGGTGGCATCAAAAAAGACCGCGCGACGATGAGCTACTACTTTGTCACTTCCGGCCTCGCATTCATGCTGCTGGTTTCGCTGATGGTAACAATCGACCTTGGCCGTCTCCGCCGCGGTTTTGGACTCTTGATCGCCACCGGCCAAAACCCGTTGGTCGCCTACGCCGGTGTGCAAAGTTTGGTTCCTCCGGTGCTGGCTATGACCGGGCTCAGCGGAGTGATTGAAAAAATAACCGCAACGCCATGGCTTGCGGTACTGCGCGGGGCGTTTTATACCTGGCTGGTGGCAGTCGTTGGCGCGGCACTCGCGCGCCGTGGAATCTTGCTTAAAACCTGACGCCTCTGTCACCTTTCTACAAAATTGTTGCGGCGCAAAACGGTAACATCTGGACAAAATTGGTAGTAAAGTGGTATTGTCGATTCGATGTCATATTCCGTACCCGAAAAGGGACGCAAACGGCGACCCAAGCGGCACCGGCATGACGACCAACTGATCAATTTCGCATCGCAAAAAAACAGACTGGCCAATAACCGTACGGCAATACGCAATTGAGCCCGCAGCAATATATAGCCCAAACAGCTATCTCATTAATCAGGAGACCATCCACATGACGTTCAACAGAAAACCCCTCGCTGCTGCAATCTCGCTGGCGCTACTCGGTTTGAGTCCGGCAATCGTACTTGCCCAATCCACGCCAGCCGCACCTGCCAATCAATCTGCCGCCGACGCCAAGAAAGCGGAAGACGCCAAAAAAGCTGCCGCCGCGAAAAAAGCGGAGCCGGAAACTATTGTCGTCACGGGTTTGCGTGCCTCGCTTGAGCGTTCGATTCAAACCAAACAAGACGCTGACACCAACGTCGAAGTGGTCTCCGCCGAAGATGTGGGCAAGATGCCGGACAAGAACATCGCCGACGCCCTTTCGCGCTTAACCGGCGTGAACGTACAGTACGGCGGTGCGCTGGCGATGGATGAAGCCGAACGCGTCGCGATTCGCGGTACCAGCCCTAACCTCAACCTAGTAACCGTTAATGGCCATGCGCTATCTTCCGGCGACTGGCACGTTGGTGACCAGGCGGGTTCCGGTCGAAGTGTTGGTTTTGGCTTGCTGCCATCACAGTTGATCGGTCAGGCGATCGTGTACAAAACCGGCCGCGCTGACATCACCGAAGGAGGTATCGCTGGTACGGTAGACATCATCACGCGCAAGCCGCTTGACTTCCGCCAGCAAGTCACCGGCGAAGCCTCGGTTGGCATGGTTTACGCCGATTTGCCAAAGAAAAGTGACCCACAAGTCAGCGGCTTGATCGCTTGGAAGAGCGACGACAAGACCTTTGGTGTGATGGTGCAAGGATTCAGCGAAAAACGCCATCTGCGTCGTGACGGCCAAGAGATTTTTGGCTACAACTACATCACCGTGGCGCAAGCCAACGCGTCCGGCAACCCGGCTTTGATCGCTGCCGCACAAGCTGCGGCAACCACCAGCACACCAACCATTACCAATATCCGCATGCCGGGCAGCTTGAACTCCGCCATGTTTGAAGGTGTCCGTGAGCGCACCGGCGGTTACTTTGGCGCACAATGGAAACCGATGGCTAACCTCGACTTGAACTTCAGCGCATTTAAATCTGAACTCAAGGCCGACAACTACAACTCCAGCGGTTATGGTTTGCCAAACACGTTGTTGAACAACGGCTGGCAGATTCAAAACGGCGTGGTGGATAACGGCGTGCTGGTCGGTGCATCCTTGGTGCGTCCTGCTACCGCGCCGGCAACCCAACAAGTGGTCGGCTTCCAGTTTGATCACTTCCTGCGTCAAGGTGCTAAATCGAAGTCGAACTTTTATGATTTGGACTTCAAGTGGGAAGCCACTGACAAACTTTCCTTCAAGGGTCGCGTCGGGAGCACCGAAGGTAGTGGTGTCACCAATTCCCAACCGAGTATCGTGTTGGGTGTGATTAATCCCAATATCACCTACCGGATCAACGCTGGCAGTGACGCAGTTGATTACTCCATCCTCAACGCCGCTGGCGGCAACATTAACCTCAATGCCACATCAAGTTTTGTGCAGTTGAGCAACCAAGGTGCCTCGGTTAACTCCAACGATAAAGAAAAGTACGTTCACGTCGACGGCGAGTACAAACTCGACGGCGGCATATTCCGCAACATCAAGTTTGGTGCTCGTACTGCAGACCACAAGCGTACGTACGATGTGACCAACCCTCGCTGGAACGCACAGTACACCGCCGCCGGTGCGCTGGTCGCTCCTTCGCCATTCATTTCAGTAACGGGTGGTTTGTTGGTGACCAACATCGTCGGCGCAATTCCAGTGCCTGCTGGTACCTACCCGGCCAACTGGGCGTCAGGTGTTAGCGGCAACTTCCCACGCAGCATGATGCGTTACGACACCAGCCAGATGCAGAACTTGACCAACCAATACGTCAACTGGAACCCTGTATTAGGCAAGAACTGGTCGGCTGGCTTTGAGGTTAAGGAACAAAACGACGCCTTCTACCTCATGACCGAATTCGAAGTGAACGACAAACTTTCGGGTAACTTTGGTGTACGTGCGGCTACGACCGAACTGAAGTCAACTTCCTACCAAGCGTTGGTAAGTGGAACCGGCGTCGGACAATGCGTGCCGTTGCAGCCTTGCAGCGTGGCAAACGCCATCACGACTTCGTCATTAGCGACGTACGTACCGCAAGTGGTGCAGACCAAACATACCGACTATCTGCCGAGCCTGAACCTGCGCTGGCAGATCGAGCCAAAACTGATCGGTCGCCTTGGCATCACCAAGACACTCGGACGTGCGAACTACAACGAACTCGCCGGTGCGGTTAACCTGAACAACACGCTGCTCACCGGTACGTCGGGCAACCCGCGTTTGGCTCCGACCACCGCAACTAACATCGACGCATCGCTGGCGTATTACTTTGCCCGCCGGGCTTATGTGTCTGGCGCGGTGTTCTCGCAGGACATCAAAGACTACGTGAAGCCGGGTTCGTCTAACGTTGAGTACTTCAACACCTCGACCAATACCTTCTCGACCTATCTGGTAACTTCGCGTGTTGCAGTGAACGCGAAGATTCGTGGTGTTGAGCTGGCGGGCGAGATGCCACTGGGTGCAGGTTTTGGTGTGTTGGCAAACGCCACCTATGTTGACGGCAAGGATGCGGATGACCAGCCATTCCTCGGCACATCGCGCTTGACATATAACCTGCAGGGCTACTACGAAGACGAGAAGTTCAGTGGGCGTCTTGCTTGGAACTGGCGCTCTGACTACGCAATTGGTCTGCTGGCGAACAAGCCTGGCGTCACCACCGTGGTCGGTACACATCGTTATGTATCCGGTGGCAGCTTGTCAGCCTCGTTATCGTACAAGATCCTGCCAAACGTCAGCATTCATCTTGACGGCAACAACCTGCTAAACCCAGTCCGCAGAACTTACTACATCAACGAATCTGCGCCGGGCTACGCGCATGAATTTGGCCGTCAGTACTTCCTGAACGTGCGCGCAAAGTTCTAAGCCACATCAACGTATCAACGCAACAAAATCAACGGCCGCTGGTGCAAACCAGCGGCCGTTTTGTTTTGCGCGTCGTTAACCGCACGGCACTCAACCATAGGCAAAACACTAGTATCGACGGGCATTCCCAAGAACTATTGCCTCAAGGCAGCCGTGGATAGGTGACTTTTGTTTTTGAAGGTAGTTGGGAGACTAGGCACAACGCAGAAGACGGACGGTGGTATGCGGCTGGATAGCCGCTCTGTGACCACCGCAAAACAAGCTACGCTTCCTTCTTGGTTTCGAAAATGGGCATAGGCGAAAACTAATCGTGGTCCGTCCCCAATGCTGTTCACTTAATGATTATAGGCGCCCAACAGTATTTGTTGTTCATGAGTTCATTCCCCTTTCTCGGCAAGTACTGCTTTGTTCGTCGCTTGACCACC
>Ga0315900_10002801_pt1 | contig 26114 bp, 21 predicted proteins | sample LakEriMetagenome_FD_203521 | JGI IMG/M metagenome (GOLD analysis project Ga0315900, IMG submission 203521) | Freshwater fungal communities from buoy surface, Lake Erie, Ohio, United States - Buoy 12 MA114 | ecosystem: Environmental > Aquatic > Freshwater > Lake > Lake biofilm | place: USA: Lake...
CTCAGTAGAGGTAGGCGAATTCATTCGAGTTCAGCAGCACGAGGCACACATCGGCCAACGCCCGCGTTTTGGCATCGCAATCGGCCGGTTGCAGGTCAGGGACGAAGTCAGCGTAGCCGGGGAGCTTTTCTTGGAAGCTGAATTTCTCGCCGGTGTTCTCCTCAACAGCTTCGCGGCGCACTTCGAGCGGCGGTTTAGGCTTTGAAAAGGTCAGGCGGGCCTGTTTGGCCTCCATCTGCTTCCAATGCGCTTCGCAGGCGGCTTGTTCATCAGCGGAAGGCTTGCGGCCAAACGTGAGCTCAAACACTCGCGCGATAGGATTCGCCGATTTCTCCTTCAACACGCGATTCGCCAGCGCCAAAGCGCGGTCGTAACTCGCCTGGCCGTTGAAGAGGCTGAAGACCTGCGGTGTGACGGTGGAGACCTCACGGGCTTCGCAGGAGAAGTCGGGCGCGGGCTCGTTGAAGACCTCCATGAACGGATCGCGCAGGCCGCGAATTTTGAGCGCATACAAACTGCGGCGATGCCGCTGCTGCGGCAGCGGATTTGGCACCCACGCGGCCGCAAACGTGCCCATGACCATGCGTGGTTGCATGGCGACCTCGAGATTGATCTCCGGCCGGTTCGGAATGCCGCCGAGCGTTGGATTCAACTCGCCCGTGATGCTCAGCATCGCATCGCGAAGCTCCTCGGCCATCAAGCGGCGCGGTTTGAAGAGGGCGTAGGACGAGTTTTCCAACTCGTCAGGTTTGGAACGAGTTGGAAAACTCGTTCGACGATACGCCGCACTCGTCATGATGAGCCGATGCATCTCCTTCACGCTCCAGCCTTTCTCCACGAGCGTCGCGGCGAGGAAGTCGAGCAGCTCGGGATGCGTGGGCTTTTTGCCGGTGCTGCCAAAATTGTTCGGATTGCCGGCGATGGCCTGGTCGAAGTGCCAGAGCCACAGGCGGTTGACGATGGTGCGTGTGGTGAGCGGGTTATCCTTGCTCGCGATCCACTTCGCTAGCGCGCTGCGGCGGCCTTCGACGGCTTCGGGGAACTCGACGCTGCCGAAGATGGAGAGCACACCGGGCTTCACTTTTGTCGTCGGTGAAAACGGATCGCCGCCGCCGAGGATGGCGGTTCGTTCGAGCTCGCCGTTCTTCATGGTGTCGCCGGGCATGCGCAGCGGCTGGTAAACATTCACCATCGGGATGGTGACGCCGTTGTACACGCTGAAGGCGTAGGGCTCGTAGCGCTCCATCTCCCACTTCAGGCGTTCGAGCCCTTTGCGGGCCACACGTTCGTTGCCGAAGTCCTGCGGCTCAAAACCGACGAGCTTCGGTGGATACTGATCCTCCGGCACGCCTTGCTTCGTCAGGATCTGACGCGCGGCACCAAAAACATCGGAGAAGCCCTTTTTGGGGTTCTTGCCGCCGCCTTGCTTCGCCTGCGCCACCGCGGCATTCCATTTCGCCGGATCGATCTTCTTCCCCGCGAGCCACTTCGAGGCGTTTTGCAGCAGCTTTTCATCGAGCACCTTCAAAACGGCCAGATGGTCGGAGCGGCGGGCTTCGAGATACCTTTTTTCCTCGAAGCCGCTCGTATTCTCCGACTTCAAAAACGGCGCTTCACGCTCGGTGAGCTGCGTCGTCGCGAAACAGGCCTGGATCGAGTAATAATCATGCGTGGGCACCGGATCGAACTTGTGATCGTGGCAGCGCGCGCATTGCAGCGAGTGCGCGAGGAAGGTCTCGCCGACGGAATTCGTCACATCATCGAGAAACCGCTGCCGCGCGACCTTGGCCACCTCCATGCCCGTGAGTTCCCACGGTCCCATGCGCAGAAAACCCGTCGCGATGAGCTTTTCGGGATCATTTGGCTGCATCTCATCTCCCGCGATCTGCTCGACGATGAACTGATCGAACGGTTTGTCCGCATTGAAGCTCCGCACGACATAATCGCGGTAGCGCCACGCATTGCCGCGCTCGTAGTCATTCGCGAAACCGCTCGAATCCGCGTAGCGAACGACATCCAACCAATGCCGGGCCATGCGTTCGCCGTAGTGTGGGGAGTCGAGCAGCCTGTTAATCAAACGTAGCCAAGCACCCGACCGGTCAGACACGTCGGACCAGTCCGACTCAAAAGCAGCCACTTCTTCCGGCGTCGGAGGCAGCCCTGTGAGATCAAAGGTGGCGCGTCGGATCAGCGTGCGTGCATCTGCTTCCGGTGCCGGATTCTTCACCGCCAGCAGCGCATCCACCGGATGCATCTCCTTGTCTCCCTGTCTCAAAGTCTCCAAGTCTGGCATCTTCACCGGTTGATACGCCCACAATGATTCGGGCTTGTAGCGCCGATTCGCCCACTCAGGCGTCAGAGCACCCGTGACCTTCACGGTGATGCCGTCTTCGGCGCTCCACTTATCCGCGCTCGCCTTCGCGATGGTATTTCGTTTCGCTTCATCGGGCCAGGGCGCACCGCCAGCGATCCAATCCTTGATCCAGGTAAGCTGCTCGGGCTTGAGTTGATCCGCCTCCTTCGGAGGCATGGGCTCCCAATCCTCGTGCTGGCGCGTCGAGGCGAGGTAAAGCGGACTTTCCTCCGGCTTGCCCGGCACAAGCGCTGTCGAGCCGCTCTCACCGCCCTTTGTGGCGCTCTCGAGCGTTCGCATGTCGTAGTCCGCCTTGATCTTCTTCTCGTCATTGCCGTGGCAAGCGAGGCATTTCTCCTGAAACAACGGCCACACACGCCGCACGAACAGCGATTCAGCATCCTCCGCATGCAGAGCGGAGGCGGTGAGGAGCGGAAGAAGGACGCGCAGAGTCATGGCGTGGAAACGAAGCCCCAGCGCGGACATTTCGCGCTTACTCCACCTCGCTCCAGCGGATGTTTCGCCGCACGCCGACGACGTGGAAGTGCGCGTCGGCATCCTGAATGAAGCCTTCGCGGTCGATTTTCAGGCCTTCGGCTTTGAGGAGGCGCTTTTGACGCGCGGCGAGCTTCGCGTCCATATTCGGGCTGATGCGGGCGTCGGCGCTGACCACTCGGTGCCAGGGCAGGGACTTCGATTCTTCATCCGTGAGACGACTGAGCACCGTGGCGACGTGTCGCGCGACGACATTCATGTGCACGGCGATGCTTCCGTAAGTCGTAAATTTGCCCTCGGGGATCAAGGCGACGAGGCGCAGCACTTCAGCGCGGATGCGGGCATACGTTGGAGACATGGGGAGGAATGACGAAACCAGAATGGCGAATGACGAATGAATCGCGAGCCGGATCGGCCTTCTGCATTCATCATTCTGGTTTCGTCATTGCGACCGCCACGCCTTCGAGGGCGAGAAGCTGCTTCTTCCGCGTGAGGCCGCCCGCGTAGCCGGTGAGCGTGCCATCGCGACCGATGACGCGGTGGCAGGGGATGAAGATGGAGAGCGGATTGCGGCCCACGGCGGCACCAACAGCTCGCACCGCCTTCGGTGAGCCAATGGCGATGGCGAGGGCGGCATACGTCGTGGTTTTGCCGCGTGGGATCTCGCGCAGAGCCTCCCACACGCGGCGCTGAAACGGCGTGCCGCCGACAAAGGTGAGCGGAGGCAGCTTGCGCGGCTTTTCATCGGCGAAGCAGGCATCCAGCCAGGCGCGCGCGGCATCAAGGTGCGGGCTGTCGCCGCGTTTCCAGCCTTCGCGCTTCGGCGCGGGCTTGTGGCCTTTGAAGTAAAGGCCGCACAGGCCTTCATCGGTGGCAGCGAGCGTCAGATCGCCAAGCGGGGACGTGTGGGTGGTGAAGTGAACGACGGGTTTCATGGCGCGTTGTTTTTCAGATGCTTCGCGAAGAACTCCACGCTGGCGCTCACGCAGGTATCGAAAGCCTTCTGTTGGCCGAGAAACGCATGCGGGGCCTGCGGGATGAGCACGAGGCCGGTGGGGATGCCGAGCTTTTCCAGATCGGGGCGTGTCTCGTCGGCATGCGTGCTGACGTCGTCGAGTTCGCCGGTCATGAAAAGCAGGGGAGGGTCGGCTTTGTCGAGGTGATGACGTGGCGAGGCGAGGGCGTAGGTTTGCGGGATCGCGGCCTGTGAATCGCCGAGGAAGGTCCGGTAGAAGGGATCGTCGGGTTTGCCGCTGAGCTCGCCGATGCGCGGGCTTTCGAGATCGCTCTGCGCGCCCATGGCGATGCCGGCCTGCACGGCGCTGGCTTGATCCGCGTGGCCGCCTTCGCCTTCGAGTTCCTTCACGCCGCCGCTGGTGGTGAGCAGCGCGGCGAGATGGCCGCCTGCGGAGAGCCCGGTGACGCCGATGGCCTTTGCGTCGATGCTAAACTTTGCTGCATTCGCCCGCAGGAAGCGCACCGCGGCCTTGCAGTCCTGCATGGCGGCGGGGAACTTCGCCTCACCGCTGAGTCGGTAGCTGATGGTGGCAGCGACGAAGCCCTTCGCGGCCAAAGCCTGCGCGAGGTTCGCCATGTTGGAACGCTCGCCCTTATACCAACCGCCGCCGTGGATGCAGACGATGGCAGGTAGCGGCTGCGAGGCGGCTTTCGGCTTCCAAAGATCAAGCTGCATCTCCCGCTGGCCGTAGCGGGCGTAAACGAGACCTGGATGCGCTTCGAGGGACGCCGTGGTTTCGGGCGCGAGCTTCGTGGGTGCCGGTTTCGGCTGCTGAGCGAGGGCAGCGAGAGTGAGGAGAGGAAGAAGGATGAGTGAGCGCATGAATTTGGAAGGTGAAGATGACGAAAGCTGGATCACGGAGGTGTTACATGAACGAATGGTTTTGGCCATGTTGGCGAGTTTTCCCACGATCTCGGCATGCCGCGAAGAAACAGCGTGTTTCTCGGCGAGGTCGGTTTGGAGGTCGAAGAGCATGCGTTAAGGAGTGAGATGGAGTTTCGAGCGGCCTTCGTGGAAGGATTCGAGGCGGCACACCTTGTCGCCGTTGTGGAAGTAGAGTCTGGTGCGGCGGGATTTGGCCTTCGGGTCGAGGAAGGGGTCAAACTGGTCAAGGCCCTCATTTCTCGAAGCCAAAGCTTCCAGCTTTGCGGGAAACTTTTTGCTTCCGGATTGATTAAGACATGCTTACTATAAGCTGTTATTGCCCGCTAAAGCTGCTCCACGACATCCATCCCGCGCATGCCGCCCCTTGCCCTCCAGGAACGAATGTATGAGCGCAGGAGCGAGTATGCGTCCCTGTCCCAGTTTGACGACCTGCTGCGCGAACTCATTGCCAGTGGCGGACCGATGCCGAACGAGTACGCGTTGCTGAACCGCACACTGCGGCAGCTTGGCGACTCGGTCAGGGCCGGGGGGCTCGCTCGTGATGACGTGCTGGCCTACGCGCATGACATCACCAGCCGCCATCTCGAAGGGACGATGCAAGCGAGGGCGCTGGGGAAAAAATACGGCTATAGCGGTGACTTTGAGATCATCGAAGCCATCTACACGCTGCAAACAGCCCAGGAGCCGCATCTGCGCCGCTGGGACCTGTATTTTCACTCGCAGGCGGCGCCGAACGCGGTGCGCAATCGCAAGGCCTACTTCCATCAACTGCTGAACTCGCACACGGCAGGCCGCTCCAAGGCCCGTCTGACTGTGCTGAACGTCGCCAGCGGCCCGGCGCGTGATGTGCGTGAGTGGGTGCTGGACAATCCTGAGCGCGAGGTGTTTTTCGACTGCGTGGACGCGGAGATTCATGCGGTCGAGCGTGCAAAGGTGCTGTGCGCGCCGTTTGCGCAGCGGGTGGAGTTTTATCATCGCAATGTGCTGCGGTTTCTGCCGGCCAAGGGCTACGGACTCGTCTGGTCGGCTGGGTTGTTTGATTACCTCACGGACCGCACCTTTGTGTATTTGCTGAAAGCGTTGATGGCCGTGACGAAACGGGGCGGGGAAGTGGTGGTGGGCAATTTTTCCGACTTCAATCCCAGCCGCGATTACATGGAGCTGCTCGGCGACTGGGTGTTGCAGCACCGAACACGGGATCATTTGCGCGAGTTGGCGCTCGAAGCGGGCGCGGCGGCGGATTCGATCGACGTGCAGTGGGAGCCCGAGGGCGTGAATCTGTTTCTGCACGTTCGGCGCTGAAGGTGGGCTTCACGTCAGATCCTGCGGCTGTGCTTGAAAGGCGGAGCGGGCAGGCTACAGCGCAGGGATGTTCCGCGTTTCCATTCTCCCGTTCGCTCTCCTCATGCTGCTTGGTGTCCCCCGCGTGGATGCGGAAACGCCTGATCGCATCGTCTTGATGGTGAGCGTGGATGGCCTAGCGAACTTCTACCTCGACGATCCCGTGGCGGAGATCCCGACGCTGCGCCGCCTAGTCGCCGAGGGGGCGCGTGCGCAGGGCATGATCGCCTCGATGCCCACGGTCACCTGGCCGAACCACACCACGCTGGTCACGGGCGTGCATCCCGGAAAGCATGGCGTGCTTGGCAACAGCGTGCTTGATCGCACGAAGAATGAGATCGTGCCGCTGGTGGTCGATCCTCTCTTCAACAAGGACGAGATTGTGAAGGTGCCGACGATTTACGACCTCGCGAAGCAGGCGGGATTGAAGACGGCCGCGCTGATCTGGCCTGCGACTCGCGGGGCGCGCACGCTGGATTGGACCATCCCGGATGTGGGCACGCTGGCGCTGGTGAAGCAGTTCGCCACACCCTCGCTGCTGGAGGAGTTCACCGCGAAAGGCATCCCCTGGGGCATGCAGGAGGAGTGGTGGAACACTGAGCGCATCGCGGAGCGGGACCGCATGTTTGCGCAGATGGGTAAGCATCTGCTGGGCGTTCATCGCCCGCATCTGCTACTCATGCATTTTGTGGAGCTTGATCACGCGCAGCACCGGTTTGGTCCCCGCTCACCGCAGGCCTATGCCGCATTGAAAAATCAGGACGCGTGCCTGGGCGAAATCTGGCAGGAACTGCAGCGCACTCATGGCGGGCGCGCGACGCTGGTGGTGGTGTCTGATCACGGCTTCATCTCCTACCGCCGTCGAATCCAGCCGAATGTGCTGCTGCGGCAGGAAGGATTGCTCACCGCGCTCGGGACGCGCATCACGGGCGGCAGTGTCCGGGCCGTGGCGCAGGGTGGAGCCTGTTTTGTCTATGTGCTGCGGGAGGAAGGCCGTGCGGCCCAGGTGGTGAAGCTCGCCGAACAGTTTCGCCAACTGGAAGGCGTGGGAGCCGTGATCACACCGGGCGAATTCGCCGCTCATGGGCTGCCTGATCCTGCGAAGAACCCGCAGATGGCAGACCTCGTGCTGTCCGCGGCCAGCGGTTTCAATTTCGTGGACTCGCCAGCAGGCGATGTGGTCGTGACGCCGCTGGATGAGGTGACCAAAGGCTCTCACGGATCGGACGCCGCACATCCAGACATGCACGCGACCTTCGTCGCCTGGGGTGCTGGCATCCAGCCAGGTGCCAGGTGCGGCACGGTTAGCAACACCTCCGTGGCACCCACTCTTGCCGCCTTGCTCGGCTTGAAGGCGGAGAACATGGACGGTCCCGTCTTGCAAACGCTCTTGGAGGGCAAGTAGCCAGCCTTTCTGCCGCCAACAGATCACTCAGGAACTCGACAGGAGCGGCGGCATGCGGTGGATGCCGGCGGGAGTGCGAGCGGGTGGCAATCACGATTCACGCTGGCCGGGTGAGTTCAAGGCAGCAACGGCCGCCAGTCACCGGTGCTCCAGTCGAGCATCTCCGTGCCGCGGAACTGCTTCTTGTAATCGTAAGCGCTGGGCTCGTGCGTGGCGTAGCCGGGGTAAAGCCAGCGCAGGCCGGCTTCGCGGCAGTGCTGGATCTCCAGCAGCAGGGTGAAGATGCCGAGGCTGCGTTTGTGCTCAGCAGGATCGAAGATGCCGTAGATGCTGGAGGCGGCCTGCTGGCCGACATCGAAGAAACTGGCGGCGAGGAGGCGTTCGCCCTCAAACACGCGCATCATGCGGCATTCGCAGGGGCCACTGGCGGGATCTTCGCCGAGGAAGTTCTCAAGCGCGTCGGGGATGTTGTGGGTGAAGCGCTGTTTGTGGCGCTGAAACATCGCCCGCATGTCGTCATCGAGAAGGGCGGGGATGACTTCCCAGCGCAAATCCGTGTTTTTGCGCAGGACGCGGCGCTGGCTTTTCGTGAAAACGCAGGCGGAAAGGTCGATGCGCAGCGGGGTGATGGTCTGCTCATCGCCATGTTCGCCGGGTTGGGTGCTGTAGCGAAAAAAGTATCTGCCAAAATGCCGCCATCCCGCCGCCCAGAGCCGGTCCATGAATTCCGCCGGCACGGAATCACAGATGAATGCGTCATCGAGGACGGGCGTCATAGGCCCTCAATAATCCGGCGGAGGGGTTTGACAATCATCATCCTCCCCGCAGACTCGCAGTCCAGCCACCCCTCACGCGCATGAACCTCCTAGACCGCATCGAACGCGTCTTCTTCTGGCTGTCCTCAGCCTCCTCCGACAACCTCGACGCCTGCCCGGCCTGGGAACGGCGAAAGTATGTGGCCTTTGGTGCGACGGTGCTTGTGCCCTCCACCTTCGCAATCATCGCCTGCGCGTATGCGCTTTCGACTCTGACGGACAACTGGCTCATCATCGCGCCGGTGTCGCTCGTGTGGGCGTTCATTATTCTGACGGTGGACCGTGCGTTGCTGGCGACCTATCGCGCTTATCAGAGCTTTTTCCGCAAGGCGGCGCAGTTCTCGCTGCGCATCGTGGTGGCCGCGCTGATGGGCATCACCATCTCGCATCCTCTCACACTGCTGCTTTTCAAGGACACCATCACCTCCGTCGTCGAAAAGCATCGCCAGGGTGAGATCGAGGCCGCGCGTGAGACGGCGAAGCAGCAGAAGGCCGCCGTCGAGGCCCGCATCGTTCCGCTGGAGGCGGAGATCGCCAAGCAGCGTGAAAATTGGAACGCGACCTTCAGCGCCAAGTTCCTCGACGAAAACGGCAAGCCGGTCGAAAAACAGCTCACAGACGACGAAAAGAAGGCCAAGGCCGAGCGTGAGGCTAAAATCGCCGAGGCCGTGGCTCCCGGCAAAACACGTCTCGAAGCGCTCGACAAGGAAATGGCGACATTGAGCGCGGATTATCAGAAAATTGCCGCTGAACTCAATCACTGGCAGACGGAATTTGAGCGTGAGGTTAACGGCCAGCGCAGCGGTATCATCGGTCTCGGCCCGCGTGCGAAAAGCATCCAGGAAGACCAACTCACCTGGCGGCGCGCCGAATCCGCGCGCCTTAGCGGTGTGCTGGACACGATGACGAAGAACCGCGTGGCGCTCGTGGCCGAGATCAAAGCCGCCGAGGACGGCGTGAATGCCGCGCTCGATGCCAAAGCCGCCGAAATGGCGGCCGCCAACAAGGCCGAGCAGGAGCGCATCATGGCCTTGAAGCAAAAGGTGCAGGCCGAGCAGGCGGACGCGTTCGTGGGCCAGCAAAACGCCATCCGCGAGACGCTGAAGACACAGATCGACGCGCTGCTGCTCCAGCTCCAGAATCATCACGCCGAGATCGCCCAGCTCGTGAAGGATGAGGAGACACGCATCGCCGGCATCCGCTCCGAGCCTCGCCGTGACATCCTCACGCAGACGCTCGCTCTGCATGAACTCTTCGAAAACGGCCAGCAGGGCGGCATGTTCGCGCTCGTTGCGTATCTCGTGCTCACGCTGCTTTTCATGCTCGTGGACACCATTCCGCTGGTCGTGAAGTTCTTCTCCAAGCCCGGCCCGTATGACACGCTGCTGGACCGCGAGGAGGTGAAGTTCGACGGCGAGCGCAAGGCCTTCCTGTCCACCTTCAACCGCTACATGAAGGATTTGGGTGAAAGCAAGCTGCTGCACCTCACGCAGCACAAGCCGCTGGAACGGGCACTGATCGAGGGTGTGGACCGCTCACGCGCCGCGAAGGGCTTCCTGGAGCACCTGATGGAGCTGGAGCATGCCTTTGAGGAGAAAATGCGCGTCGAGCGCGAACTCGCCGCAACCAGCGGCATCAAATACAAGGCGGACGCCCTGGAGGAGATGGCCCGGCAATTCTACGCCGATCTGCGGCAGCGCATGGAGGACTTCTTCCGTGACGACCGCCGCACGCCGGCCACGGCGCGGGCTTGATCATGCGAGGCAAGAGGAATGCGGACGAGACCGTATTCCTAGCATGAACGCCTCAGGCTCATCACGTCGTGCCATGCTGCGCAATTCCTGCGCGGGCTTTGGCTATCTGGCGTTGCAGGGCGTCTTGGGGCTGGAATCTGCCAACGCGGCGGTGGTTGATCCGCTGGCGGCGAAACGGCCGCATTTTCCGGCCAAGGCGAAGCGGGTGATTTTTCTGCTGATGAAGGGCGGCCCTTCGCAAGTGGACACCTTTGATCCGAAACCGCTGCTGGACCGCGATCATGGCAAACCGCCGCCGTTCGCGCTGCCGCGTGTGAAATTCGCGCAGACTGGCAATCTCCTGAAGTCGCCGTGGAAGTTTAAGAATTATGGCAGGAGCGGCCTGCCGGTGAGCGATCTGTTCCCGCATGTGGCGAAGCATGTGGATGACCTTTGCGTCATCCGCTCGATGCACGGCACGAATCCGGCGCATGGCGGCGCTTTGCTGAAACTGCACACGGGCAGCGACACGTTTGTGCGGCCGAGCATGGGCTCGTGGATCAGCTACGGCCTTGGCACCGAAAATTCCGATCTGCCGGCCTTCATCACGATCTGTCCGACGCTGGCGCATGGCGGGGTGAACAACTGGGGCTCCGCCTTCCTTCCCGCGCACTGCCAGGGCACGCCTCTGGGCAATGCGAGCGTGCCTGCCGACCAGGCAGTGGTGAAACACATCCACAACAAGTCACTGACACCGGAGATGCAGCGCGCGCAGCTTGATCTCGTCTCACAGATGAATCACGCGCACCTAGAAACGGCCGGCGCGAACGCGGCGCTGGAGGCGCGGATCAATTCGTTCGAGCTGGCTTATCGCATGCAATCGACGATGCCGGAACTGCAGGATATTTCCGGCGAAACCGAAGCGACCCGCAAAATGTACGGCCTTGATGATCCGGTGACGGCCAATTTCGGCCGCCAGTGCCTCATGGCGCGGCGTTTTGCCGAGCGCGGCGTTCGTTTCGTTCAGGTGACGCACAGCGATGGCTTCGTGCAGTGGGACCAGCATGGCGACCTGCTCAAAGGCCACACGAAAAACGCCGCCGAGGTCGATAAGCCCATCGCGGGCCTGTTGGCGGACCTTAAATCACGCGGTCTGCTGGATGACACGCTGGTGATCTGGGGAGGTGAATTCGGCCGCACGCCGGTGGCGCAGGGCACCGACGGTCGTGACCACAATCCGCACGGATTCACGATGTGGCTGGCCGGTGGCGGCAGCAAACCGGGCATCGCTTATGGTGCGACGGACGATTACGGCTACTACGCGGCGGTGGACAAGGTTCACATTCACGACCTTCACGCCACGATCCTGCACCTGCTCGGCCTGGATCATTTGAAACTGACCTATCGCTACGCCGGACGGGATTTCCGCCTCACGGACATCGCGGGCGAGGTGGTGAAGGGTGTGCTCGCCTGAAAACGCGTCATCTGATTTGGCGCATTACGCGCCACGAAAGGTCAAATCACAGACAAGACGTCCTTTTCAAGATTACTGGATGAAGAAGAACTGGCGGGTGTTCAGCACGGTCCAGAGCACGTCGCCACGGTCGGTGGCGTCAGCATTGTCAGCGATGGGCTGGAGCAGCGCCTTTTCCTCGGCGGTGGCCTTGCGGCTGAGCAGGCTGAGATAGACGGTGTCGATGACGGACTCGCCGCCCTCCTTCCTCGCCTTGTCCAAGGCGCGGGCGATGACGGTGTAGCGGTTCATGAGGTTGCTGAAGGTTTTGCCGTTCAGTAGCATGAGCGCCTGGCCCACGCTGGCCTCGTCATTTGAGTTTTCCACGAGTTCACGGTCGCTCTGGCCGAACTCGCGGAGGAAGTGGCCGTTCGGTGCCGGGCTGCGCAGGTCGGCGGCGCGGAGCATGTAGGTGTCGCGGAAGTTTTCCCAGGCGGCGAGGGAGGCTTTTTCGTTTTTGTCATCCACGGCGAATCGTTCCGCGTCCGCCTTCATGCGAGCCCGGGCCTGCTCCTGGAGCTTTGCACGGCGCTGTTTGGCGAGGATGCCGAGGGCTTCTTCCATGCCGAGGTCTTCGCCGTCTTTTTTGGCCTTGATGGCGGCGGCAACTTCCTTGGCGAAGTCCTCGTCCTTGGAGAATTCATCGAGCTTGCCTTCGCGGGCGAGCTCGGCGAAGCGCTTGAAGCCGGCGTCATAAACGATGGCATCCACGGCTTCGTCGATGCGCTTGCGCTGGCTCTGGATGGCCTTGCGTGCTTCGCGAATGGCTTCCTCGTCCTTGGCTTTGGACGCGGCCTCCATTTTTTCCTGGGCGGCGCGCACCTCGGCGGCAAGCTCCTTCTGCTTCTGGGCGACTTTGACCGTGCAGGCTTGCAGTTGCTTCGGAGTGAGGGTGTTCAGGGCACGGTCGAGCCACTCGATGCGGCGGAGGGTGATCTCGGCCTCCACCTTGGTTTCGATGCTGGGGGCGTCAGGATTGGGCTTGTAGAGGGCAACCATGCTGTCCCAGATCTGCTCGGCGCTCATGCGGCGGAGCAGGGGACCGGGGAAATTGTAAACCTCTCCGAGTTCGACATCCTTGGTGTAAGCTTCGCGCTGGTAGGCTTGGGAGTTCAGGATGGCGCTCAGGACGGCCTTCATGTCATAATTCGAGGCTTTCATCGTCTCCTCCAGGAAGGTCATGAGCTGCGGATTGCTCGGCACGGTGCTGTCGGTGATCTCATCGACGGGTTCGATGAGGCCCTGGCCCATGAGTTTTTTCCACAGGCGGTTGGCGATGACGGTGGTGAAGCGTGGGTTGTCCTTGCTCGTCATCCAGGCGGCGTAAGAGGTGATCGGCTGCTGACCGTCTTTGACGATTTTGCCGTCCTTGCTGAAGGAGGCGGGGATCACAGGCTCGATCCTCTGCTTTGGTTTGGCGTCGGTGTATTGATAATCATGCGGGAGCGCCAGAACCTTTTTGTCGGTCTGGTCCAGCACGGTGTTGTAGCGCAGCGGCCGGAGGATTTCGGTCATGGCGCGGCCGATGTCCTTGCGCTCGACGCCTTCGGGCAGGTCGAATTTCGTCACGGCACCGCCGTAGCGGTTGTTCTTGTTTTTCGCGGCACCGCCGCCGTAGATGGCCTGGGCGAGGAGCGGATTGGTCAGGCCGTTGCTGGCGGTCATGCCGTAGGTGTGGGCGGCCATCTGGTAGTAGTCCATCTGCGTCCATTTATCGAACGGATGGTTGTGGCACTGGGCACAGACCATGCTGGTGCCGAGGAAGATCTGGGTGGTCACCGCCATGTTGTCGAGCGGCATGTTGTAATCGCGGATGTAGAAGCCGATCGCGCCGTTTTCGTAGCTCTTGCCGTCGGCGGTCACGACCTCGCGCACCATCTGGTCGTAGGGCTTGTTGTCCCGCAGGCTGGCTTTGAGCCAGTTCGCATAGCCGTAGTAGGCGGGCAGGCTCTGACCGCCGCCGACCATCTGGCTTTTCATGCGAAGGATGTCGGCCCAGTAGTTGAAGAAGTTCTGCACATAACCCTCACTCGCGAGGAGGCTGTCGATCAGCTTGGAGCGCTTGTCCGTGTCGCTGCTTTTGAGGAACTCGGTGGTCTCATGCAGCGTCGGAATGCGGCCGACGACATCGAGATAGACACGGCGGACGAAAATCTCGTCGCTTGCGGGCTTGTTGGGGCTGATCTTTTCCTTCGCCAGCTTGGCATTGACGAGTTCGTCGATTTTGGCGGCGGTGGCCTTCAGGTCGGGCGCAGCCTGGAGCGCCTGGATGGAAAGGAGGGATATGAGAATGCAAAAGAGAGTCGTTTTCATGGACGAAAGCGAGGCGGGGTTTTTGGGGTGGCGCGAAAACGCCCTGCTGCCAGGGGTCTTTCATCTTCTTTGGTGTGATGAACCCCGGTGCGACAGATTCCCGGATTTTAGCTTTGACAATTCACCTCCCTTTCCGACAGAATCCGGGACTTTATGAAATTATTCCTCCCGCTTGTCCTGATTTCGACACTCGCCTCCTGCACCAGCCTGAAGAACAATCCGCGTCCTTCGGCTGAGTTGCCCTGCCGCGGCGCGCCTCTCACGAATCAGGGTCTTGGCTACGTCAGTGGCGCTGTTGGCCAGACGGTGACCAGCAGCTTGGATGTGACCGATGACACGCTGAACTACGGCGGCAAAGTCGTTGATCGTCAGGCTCGCGATTACACGAACATCGGCATGAATGCGATCCGCCGCACCGATGACATTGCTTATCGTGAAACCACCCGTTATGCCGACTATGCGCTGGACACGGTGGATGACGGCGCCATTTACACCGCACGTGCCGTGAACCGTTGGCCGCATGTCGCCACAGGAGCCGTTCAGCGCACCTTGGGTTCCACACGCAGGGTTTACCAGAGCACCTTGGCTTCCTACGGCGAGGCTGTGAACCGCACTTACTGGCCGTTCTGGAACATCTTCACCCCGCCGGAGCCGAAGCCCTACATGGTCGGCAGCCTCAATGACCTGCATCCCGGCTACGCGATGCCCGGTTCTGGCTGGCACTGCCGCCTGCCGCAGATCCCTGTGGAGCCGGTTCAGGAAACGGCTGGTAAAAACCCGAAGAATCCTCTCACGGCTTCCAAGTAACCTGATTTGATGAATTTCGGAGCGGCTGCTCGCAGCCGCTCCTTTTTTATGCCCTCATGTCACTGCAGGCGCTCATTTTCGATGCTGCAGGCACGCTCATCCGTGTCGCGGAGCCTGTGGGGCAGACCTACGCGGCCTTTGCGGCGCGTCATGGACTCAAAACGGCCCCGGCGGATGTCATGCGGGCGTTTCGCGAAGTTTGGAGCACTCTTCCTCCTCCGCTGCACCCGGTGGGAAAACTGCCGCAGGATGACGATCGCGGCTGGTGGCGTGCGCTCGTCGGGAATGTGTTTGAGCGGGTACTGGGGGAGCCTCCGGCAGAAGACACGATGGATTCACTTTTTGACGAGCTATACCGTCACTACGCCCGGCCTGAAGCCTGGAAGGTGTTCGAGGACGTGCCGCCAGCTTTGGAAGATCTCAGGCGCGATCACAAGCTCGTCGTGTTGTCGAACTTCGACCGTCGTCTGCGCGGCATCCTGCACGGGCATGGTCTGTCGCGTTTTTTCGAGCAAATCATCATCTCCAGCGAAGTTGGAGCCTCGAAACCGCATCTGCGCATGTTCAATGCGGCGATTGAGGCCCTGGAGTGCAAGCCCTCGCATTGCCTGCACATTGGTGACGATGAAAGGTGTGATCTCGAAGGAGCTCAAAGCTGCGGAATGGGCGCTTTTCTCGTCAAACGGCCCGAAAACGGCCTTGCCTCGCTGGTTCAGAAAGTCCGCGCCGGGGCATATTCCGGCTTGCGCGGCCCCGGCTTGTGAATACATACCCGCCCCCTTACTGGAAAGCGCAGGTAGCTCAGCGGTAGAGCAGTTGGCTTTTAACCAATTGGTCGAGGGTTCGATCCCCTCCCTGCGCACCACTTTTCACCGCAATGATTCGAGCGGTGACCGCGTTTAACGCCGCGCATGAAATCTTTTCTCTCCGCCGTCATTCTTTTGCCAGCATTCTGCGCTCACGCTGCCGACTGGAACCAGTGGCGCGGACCGGACCGCAACGGCGTCTCCCAGGACACCAGTCCCATCGCAAATACATTTCCAGCGGAGGGGCTGAAAAAAGTCTGGGAGAGCGAGTTCATCCCCAGCAACGAATATGGTGGCCATGGCAGTCCTGTGGTCAGCGGTGAGCGCGTGTTTCTGAGCGTCGTCTGGCATGAGCGGGTGACATCTGAAACGAGGGAAATCGACTCGGAGGTGATGCAGACGCTGAACTACCGCGGCACCACGCCGGAACTGGCCAAAAAGCTTGAGGAGACGCGTCTGAACCTGCCGAAGTTGCGTGGAGAGAAGTTTGACGAATGGGTGACGCAGTGGCGTAAGGACAACCTTACTGAAAAGGAGGAGATCAATATCGGCTCGTGGGTCACCAGCCGGTTCAAGGCCGGGAAAAACGCCATCGGACTTGAGTGGCTCGAAAAAATGTCAGGCAGGCAGGGCAAACCCTTTGAAAGCGCCGCCGCCTTTCAGAAGTGGCTCGATGACGAGGGTTTTCCGCCGGATGTGAAGGAGAAGATGATCGCCGCCGTGCCGAACACCGTGAAGGTCGCGCAGGATGTGATCCTCTGCCTCGATCTGGCCACCGGGAAGCAGATTTGGAAATATGCGAAGCCCGGCAACCCCACCGGGCGCCAGTCCTCCAGCACCTGCGCCGTCGTGGACGGGAAAGTGTATGCCGCGTGCAGCACCGAGTTGATTTGCGTCAACGAAACCGACGGCAGGCTCGTGTGGACAGCGCCGCTTTCCACCAAAGGCCCGGCAGCGTCGCCGATTGTCATGGGCGATCATGTTTACATGGCCGCCGGAAATGCCTGCGCGTTCTCAAAAGCGGACGGGAAGCTCTTGTGGGAGCAAAAACAGGCCAAGGGAAACATCGCCAGCCCGACGTGGTGGGCTCCCGTCAGCGGCAAACCTGTGCTCGTCATCAACGGCAACAACGCGCTCTATGGTTTGAATCCCGACAGCGGTGAATTGCTGTGGACGGCGGAGGGCGGCAGCCAGAGCACACCGGTTGCAAACGGTGACTGGCTCGTGCTCTACAGCGGCACGGAGGGGGTTGGACTGCGCGGCTACAAAATGCAGGCGGATGGCAAACCGAAGGCCATGTGGTCCCATTTTTGGGTCACCCGGCGTTACACCGGCAGCCCGATCATTCACGAAGGCAATGTCTATCTCTGCTGCGGGGAGAAGCACCAGTGCGTCGATCTCGAAACCGGCGCCGTGAAATGGGTCGTCAACGAGATCAACAGCACCATCACCTCCCCGCTGCTCGCGGACGGCAAGCTCCTTGTCTATGAGAATAACGGCACGCATGTGCGCATGATGAAGGCCACAAACGCCGCCTATGAGCAGCTCGGTCGGGCCAAGACCGATGCCATGGGCTGCTCGTCACCCGCCATCGCCAACGGCAGGCTGCTGGTGCGGCAAAAAGACAAGCTCGTGTGTTTTGACCTGCGCCCGGTGAACTGATCTCACGCGTCGCGTTCCGCGATGACGTTTGTTCCCGCCTTCACCATCGCCATGATGACAAATTTCCCGGTCAGGGGATGCTTTGCCACGCTGGTGACCGTGCCGATGACCTTGTCTTGCGGATCGTGAAGCTCCGTTCCAGCAGCGATGTCATGTCCTGACTCCCAGTGAACGAGGTTTCGAGGCATTTTGCCTGTCGTTTTGATGCGCGAGAGGACTTCCTGGCCGATGTAGCAGCCCTTGGCGAAGTCCATCGCACGGGCCTCCAGTCCTGCTTCTGGCGGAAATGTCTCCGCGTTCAGCTCATTCGGCCAGCGAGGGATGTTTTGCAGGACGCGCCAGGTTTCGAGTTCTGACTCACTCAAAACTGGAAGCGAATCGAAGGCCGGAGGCGTGGTTCCGGATGGAATCCACAGGTCGGCGCCAACCACGCCAAAGCGATTCGAACGCACAACGTGATGCGGGCTTTCCTGCGAGCCAAGAGCGTTTTCTTCTGGGACTGGAGCGGCCGCGTCACCCCAGACGTGCCAGAGCTGCCATCCGTCCGTCACATCGGCCAGCTCGGCATCATCTGCGACGATGTAGCGTTCCAGGCGCATGCCCAGTGATTCGCGCAGACCGGGCTCCGCGTCGATCAGCAGCGCCACCGCTGTCGTGTGGATGAACACATCACCGGCGACCCGGCCTTTGGCGTCGGTCACGCACGCGTAAAGCGTCTCATCGTTTTTTGCGCGCCGCACATCATTCGTCACCTGGCCGTTGAGGTAGCGAACGCGGTCGTTCCCGGTGAGTTGGAATTTGGCGCGCGCGGAGAGGTTCACAGCGGCTCCGTACTGTAGGATGGTTTGAAAAACGTCGGTGGTCACGCCGCATGGATGGACGGGCGTGGGGCGGAGGCAAGCCGGCAACGCGTTTCATGCTCACAAACGCAGAGGCGGTGGTTGACTCGCCGTGTGGTGTTGGTATCTGCCAGTACTTATGCGCTTTCTCCTCCTGCTGTTGTTCGCTGGCTTGCTGTCCAGCCTGGTTTCCACCGCTGAAGCCCAGGCTCCTGCCGCCGCGACCGCTCCGACTGCCAAACTCCGCGTCGTCACCCGCAACTTGGAGCCTTTCTCCTTTGAGAAGGACGGCCGCAGGGTCGGCTACGCTGCCGAGCTCTGGGACCAACTCGCCCGCGAGACAGGTTTGGAATATGATATCACGGTGGTGAACACAGCCCAGGACATGATCGATGCGCTGAAGGCAAAATCCGCCGATGTCGGCGTCGGTGCCATCAGTGTCACGGCGAAGCGTGAGGAGGTCATCGACTTCTCGCAGCCTTTCTACGAATCCGGCCTCCAGGTGCTCGTTTCCGGCTCCAGCGGCAGTTTCGCGGACAACATTTTCTCGCTCCTGGGCAATCTTTTCAATCTGGAGCTCATCGGCGCGTTCCTGCTGCTCATGGTGACGATGTTCATCATCTCGCACCTCGTCTGGCGCTACGAGCACAAGGTCAACAGCGACCAGTGGCCGGAGGATTACAAGGCGGGCATCTGGGAGTCGTTCTGGTGGACGCTGAGCACGCTGCTTGTCGGCGGCGCGGATAACAAGGGGCCTGTCGGAGTCGGCGGCCGCATCGTCGCCATCGTGTGGATGCTGCTGAGCATCGTTCTCGTCTCCCTGCTCACGGCGTCATTCACCACCACGCTGACCATCAACACCCTCAAGGGCGACATCAACGGCCCCGGCGACCTTCCGGGCCGCAAAGTGGCCACCGTCAAAGGCAGCACCACAGAAACCTGGCTGACTTCCAAAGGCGCCAAAGTGGTGCCCATGGCCACGCCTGCGGAATGCGTCGTCGCGCTCAAGAGCGGCGATGTGGAGGCCGTCGTGTATGACGCGCCGGTGCTGCAATACGAGGCGGGCAAGCTCAATGACGAGAAGCTGCAAATGGTCGGCCCTGTGTTCGAGCGTCAAAACTATGCGTTTGCCCTTCAGCAGGACAGCACCATCCGCGAACGCCTCAACCAGGCGCTGTTGAAGATCACGGAGCAGGGAGTCGGCAACGAACTGCGGAAAAAATACTTCGGCGACGATCAATAAAACCGCGGCTTTCCGGTCATGCCTGACGATCCGACGCCCGCGCCTGGCATCATCGGCATGATTGTGACCGTGTTCCGGCAGAACCGCCTGTCCTGTGCGGTGCTGAACGTGATCGCCGTCGCGCTTGTGGTCAGTTACTACAAGGTTCCGGCGCTGGCGGGCTTTTGGGAATCGCTTGGCGCGTTGAAGACGCGCTGGTCCTTCGGTTTTTCCTGCGCATCGACCATCTTTGCCGCCGCGCTGCTGCCCACGCTCGTTCAATGGGCGCAGGGCGTGCTTCCTTCCGGGGATAGATGTCGTCGTCTAATGCTGCTCATGGGCTTCTGGGGCTATCGAGGGATGGAGATCGACCTGTTCTATCGTTTGCAGGGAAAAATATTCGGGCATGGCAACGACGCGGCCACGCTCGTGAAAAAAGTCGTGTTCGACCAGTTCGTGATCAGCCCGCTTTGGTTTGTGCCGACTTATGTCATCGCCCTGCGCTGGGTGGAGATGGGCGGCTCATGGTCGCGCACGCGGCCCACACTGAACCGCGAGTTCTGGCTGCGCACCTGCCCCACCGTGCTCATCACGAACTGGCTCGTGTGGATTCCCGCCCTGGCGCTGGTTTACAGCTTGCCCGCCGCGCTGCAGTTCCCGCTGTTCTCAGTCGTCATGTGCTTCTTCATCCTCGTGGTCACGATGATGACGCGGCGTAAATAGCATCAGGCATGCCGTCCTTTGAAGGTCAGTTCGGCGATGCCGCTCTTGTCGAGTTCGCCGAGGCCGAGAGCCACCATTTTGTCGTATTGGGCCTTCGTTGCTTCGTTGAGCGGAAGATTCAGGCCGACGCTCTTCGCCACGTCGGCGGCGATGCCGCTGTCCTTCGCGGCGTGCTCGGCGGAGAACCAGCAGTCATGCTCGCGGGCGACCATGTCGGCGCTGTCGGTTTCCAGCACGCGCGAATTCGCTCCCGTCTGGCTAAAAACCTCGCGGATCATGTTCAAGTCGTGACCCAGGGCGGCAGCGAGGCCGAGTCCTTCAGCAAGGCCGGCGGTGTTGATGTTCATCACCATGTTCACCAGCGCCTTCACCTCCGCGGCACGGCCCGGCCCACCGATGAAACGGCGGTTCACGCTCATCTGCTCGATCATCGGCTGCACTTGCTTGTAGATCGTCTCGTCGCCCGCGAGCATGAGGTAGAGCTGGCCTTCGCGTGCATGACTGATGCTGGAGGCCATGCAGGCCTCCAGGCTGTGCGCGCCGGCTTTTTCGGCGGCGGCATACACCTCGCGATGAATCGCGGGCGAGAGCGTGGCGCAGTTGATGAAAATCTTTCCCTTTGCGTTCGTGAGCAGGTTGTCGCCGTTGCCGAGGAAAATAGCGCGCATGGCAGCATCATTCGTCACCACGGTGAAAATGACATCAGCGGCCGCTGAGACATCGGCCAGATTCGTGCAGGACCTGCAGCCGAGTTCTTTGGCGAGATCAGCGGCGGCTTGCGTGTTCACATCAAGCACGGCGGTGACGCTGTAGCCACAATCTTTGAGGCGGCGGGCCATGTTGGCCCCCATTTTGCCGACTCCGACGAAAGCAACGGTTTGAGACATGGTTGGGATGGGTTGGATGGTTTATTTGAACTCGGGATAGAACGGATTGTGCGCCTTTTCTTCACCAACGGTCGTGAGCGGACCGTGGCCGGGGCAGATCACGGTGTTGTCTGGCAGCGTGAAGATTTCTTTGCGGTTCGTGGCCAGCGCCTCGGCATACGAAACCATGCCGCCGCCCATGCTGGAGGCGAAAAGCGCGTCGCCCACGACGGCGACGGGGCGCTCAAGGCCGCTGACCACATAAGTGATGCCACCCTTCGAGTGCCCCCAGGTGCTGCGCGGCTCGATTTTCAGGCCGCCGGTCTCCCAGCACTCGGTTTCGCCCAGCTTGAACGGAGTCGCGCCATCGCACGACTCGCGCTCATGCACGAACGCGGTGACGGAGCCGTCAGCGGAGAGCTTTTTGAGGTCGAGGATATGATCCGGGTGCGTGTGAGTGAGAAAGATCAGGCTGAGGTTCAGGCCGTTTTTCTCGATGAACTCGATCATGGGCGATGCATCGGCCCCGGTGTCGAAAGCGACGGCATTTTTGGTCTGCGCATCCCAAACGAGATAAGCGTTCACCGTCATGTCGTGGTAGGTCGTGTTGAATTGCTCAAGGCCTGGCAGCTTCACATCAAACGGCCTCCATGCGTTCTGGGACATCGTCACGAGGGAGGGGCCATGAAGATTGAGGTGCTGCGCGAGACGGAGCAGTTGCGCATAGTCAGCCTGGCCGCCACGAGCGGCAACGATTTCATCCGCAGTGAGTCCAGAGAGTGTGGCGAGCTTGGAATCACTCATGGCCAGGCCGCGCTGGGCCTTGGCGAGCACATCATTGAAAAGATCTTCGAGGGGAATTGGCATGAGCCGCGATTCAAGGCGTTCTGGCTGCGAAGGCAAGATTTTATCTGCAATCTGCGATCATCCGATGCCTTGCCTGACAGAAGGAGGCGCGTAACATCCGCGCTCCATGCCCGACCTCGACATTCGTGAAATCCACATCCTCCGCGGCCCGAACATCTGGGCGAACTACCCGGTGATGGAGGCGTGGGTCGATCTCGGCAGCTTGAAGGACACCGGCTCGGATGAAGTGCCTGGATTCAACGAACGGCTCAAGGCCTGGCTGCCCGGCATGATCGAGCACCGATGCAGCGTGGGCGAGCGAGGCGGCTTTTTTCAGCGGCTCGACCGCGGCACCTATCCTGCGCACATCCTCGAGCATGTGACGCTGGAGCTTCAGACGATGGCCGGGCATCCGCTGGGCTTTGGCAAGGCCCGCGAGACCTGTGTCGAGGGACTTTACAAGGTGATCGTGCGTTTCGATGACGAGGTCGTCGTGCAGGAGTGCCTGCGCACCGCACGTGAGCTGCTGCTTGCGGCTTACACGGGCGGTGCCTTTGATGTCGCGGCTGAAGTGAAACGCCTGCAGGACGTGGTGGATCGTAATGCTCTCGGCCCGAGCACGAAGGCCATCGTCGATGCGGCCAAGGAGCGCGGCATCCCGTGGCGCCGACTTCAAGAAGGCCGCAGCCTCATTCAGCTCGGCCAGGGAGCGAAGCAGCGTCGCATCTGGACCGCGGAAACGGATCGCACGGGTGCTATCGCGGAATACATCGCGCAGGACAAGGACCTCACGCGCACCTTTTTGAAGCAAGCTGGCGTGCCGGTGCCGGAAGGCCAGACCGTGGGTAGTGCCGAGGAGGCCTGGGAGGCGGCACAGGACATCGGCCTGCCCATCGTCGTGAAGCCGACGGATGCAAATCATGGCCGTGGCGTGTTCATCGACCTCACGACCTCGGAGCAAGTCACCGATGCCTATCAGCAAGCATTGAATGAAGGCAGCGGCGTCATGGTGGAGAAATTCATTCCCGGCGTGGATCATCGCCTGCTCGTCGTCGGCAGTGAAATGGTCGCCGCGAGCCGTGGCGATCCCGCTGTGGTCGTGGGAGATGGCAAAAGCACCATCGTGCAGCTCATCGAGGACCAGTTGAACTCCGACCCGCGTCGCGGCGAGCTTGAAACCTGCCCTTGGGACAAGATCGACACGGTGAAGTGGGACCCGGTGATCCTCGCCGATCTGCAAAACAAGGGTCACACGCCCGAGTCCGTGCCGCACGATGGCGAGCGTGTGCTGGTGGCCCGCTTTGCGAACTGGGCCATCGACATCACCGACGACGTGCATCCCACCGTGCGTGATCATGTCATCATCGCCGCGAAGGTGGCCGGTCTCGACATCTGCGGCGTGGACGTCGTGTGCGAAGACATTTCCAAACCGCTCGAGGAGCAGGGCGGTGCCATCGTGGAGATCAACGCCAGCCCCGGCCTGCTGATGCATTTGAAGCCCGCCGTGGGCAAAGTGCGCCCGGTGGGAGAGGCCATCGTGAACATGCTCTTCCCGGAAGGGGATGGCCGCATCCCGGTCATCGGCGTGACCGGCACGCAGGGCAAAACGACCACGGTGAAGCTTCTCGCGCACCTGCTGGCCTCGACGGGTAAGTTCCTCGGCGTTTGCCACAGCGAGGGTTTGCAGTTCGGCGAACGCAAAGCCGTCTCGAAGCAAGGCGACCGCCTTTTCGGCGCCCAGGGCGTGCTGCTGCATCCGTGGACGGAGATCGCCATCTGCGAGACGAGCGCGGAATCCATCATCCTCGAAGGCATCGGCTATGATCGCTGCCAGACGGGCATCGTTCTGAATGTCGGTTCGGATCACCTTGGTCTTGGCTACATCGACACGCTGGAGCAGATGACAAAGGTGAAACGCTGCATCGTCGATGTCGTGCTGCCATCCGGCACCGCGGTGTTGAATGCGGATGATCCGCTCGTCGCGGGCATGGCGGAGTATTGCAAAGGCAGCGTGCTGTTTTTCAGCCGCGATGCAGGCAATGAGGTGCTCGTGAAGCATCGCGAGGCAGGTGGTCGTGCGTTTTTTGTATCCGCAGGTGAGATCAAGCTGGCGGAGGGCATTGCCGAGCGGACGCTTTGTAGCGTCAGCGAGGTCTCCTTGCCTCTTGATGGTCACTTCGCGTTCCATCTTCACGATGTGCTCGCAGCTTGCGGAGCCGCGTGGGATCAAGGTCTGGGCGATGAAGCCATCGCGAACGGTCTGCGGACCTTTCAGGCGACCGCGTGAGTGATGCGTCCTATTCGGGTGACACTTCAAAGGCCACCCAGCGCTTGTTGTCGGGCCAGGCTTGAAGCTTCCAGCCTTCCTTGAAGTGCATTTCCCACACGCCGCTGCCCGGCCGGCGTGCGTTCATGAACAGGCGCCACAGGGCGAGCTGGCGGTTTTGACCCGGCGAAGTGATGTGAATGGTGCTCGGCGTGTCAGGCGGCTTTGCCGTGGGTGGAGGCGGCTTCTTGTCGAGCAGCCGGCGCAGGCAGATCCGATCTCCTTGCCGGACCAATCGGGCCCGCAAGCCGCTGCGCATCTGCCCCTCAGTTTCCAAGTGCGAAGCATCGACGAGCAGGGAATCCGCTGGCGTCAGGCCGATGAGATCACCCGTGGCGAGATCGACATGAACGGCCGCATCTTCTCCCACGCCGATGCCCAGGCGGTTGCCCGCGCTTTCGAGCATCACCACCAGCCTCGCGAGCCGGTCACGCTCGAAGAAGTGCGATTCGCTGATCGCCCAGGGCAGCAAGGCCATGCCGTGGCTCATTTTGAAGTCCACCACGGTCTCATCCTTCGGCATGGCGGGCGCCACGAGAGCGCCGGTGTTGTCTCCGTGCAGCACCATGAACTCACCCATCATCGCATCGCCCGCGCTGCATCCGGCGATCACGCCTCCGCGGGCCAGCAAACGCTTCATCGCATGCCATTCCGGGGTCTCGCGTTCATTCGGGCGATAGCGCTGGATGATCCGCGCCTGGCTGCCGCCGGTGAAAAGGATGCCGGTGGCGTTGTCGATGGCCTCCACCGTTTCTTCCGTCGAGGTCTCGCGAGTGATCACACCCACCTGCACATCCGGCGACCAAGCCCGGAGAGCGCTCGTTTTGCCGACGATCTCGGATTTCACCTCCGCGCCCTGCTCCGTGGCCGCGGTCGCGATCAGCACGCGAGGTTTGCCCTTGGCTGAGGCGAGCTTCAAAAAGCATTCATAGACCCCGCGGAGGTCATCATCGAGCCCGCCGCCCACGATGAGGAGATGCCCGGCTTTTTCACGGCGGATGTTGGGTGACTGGCAACTGACAAGGAAAAGGGCGGCGCAGAGGCCGAGACGAAAAAGAAGCTTGGAAAGGATCATCTAGTAGTAGCGCTCCAGTTTGCGCCGGCTGTCGCGATCAAGCCGGGCGACATCCGGGATGAGGTAGCGCGTGCCCGCCTTGTCGATGATGACGAGGCGGGTGCCTCCGAGGTTTTGAATGCTTTCATCCGTCTCGATGCGGAAGACGGTGGGGCCGCGGTCGGTCTCGACATGCCAGTCGTGACCGTCATTGGCCCGCTTGATGGTGGTGATGGATCGAATGACCGGAACGAAGTCGCGTTTCGCGAGCGCGGTTTCGAGCACCTGGCGCTGCTCCGTCTCCAGCGAGGCCGGATCTTCCACGCAGGCCAGCTCTCGACCGCCTTCGCCGACGAGGGAAATCCAGTGCTGCGGCTCGGTGAGAGGAAAAAGACGCACCGGGCGCACATTTTCATGCCGCGTGCCGGCGGCATCGGTGAGCGTGAGAGACTGGCCGGAGAGGGAGAGCTTCATGCGTGGTTCACCTCCTCCATGGCGGCATGCAGGCGGGCGTAGGTGCCGCCGCTTTTCATGAGCGTGTCATGCATGCCGGTTTCGCTGATGACCCCGTTTTCGAGCACGACGAGGCGGTTGGCCTTCCGCAGCGTGCCGAGACGATGCGCGATGGCGATGGTGGTGCGGCCTTTGACGAGGTGATCGAGCGCGGCCTGGATCTCACGCTCCGTTTCGGTGTCCACGGAAGACGTGGCCTCATCGAGAATGAGGATGGCTGGATCGACCAAAAGGGCCCGCGCGATGCTGATGCGCTGCCTTTCGCCGCCGCTCAGCTGCTGGCCGCGCTCGCCGACCATCGAGTCATAACCATCCGCGAGCTTCAAAATGAAGTCGTGCGCCCTCGCCGCCTTCGCCGCGGCGATGATTTCGGCCCGCGTGGCATCCGGGCGGCCATACGCGATGTTTTCCGCGATGGTGCCAAAGAACAGATACGGCTCCTGCAACACGAGACCGAGGTTCCGGCGGTAGTCCATGACATCGATTTCGCGCAAATCGTTTCCATCGACGAGGATCGCGCCCTCGCTGACATCGAAGAAGCGGCACACGAGATTGATGAGCGTGGTTTTTCCCGCGCCG
>Ga0315900_10002802_pt1 | contig 26110 bp, 23 predicted proteins | sample LakEriMetagenome_FD_203521 | JGI IMG/M metagenome (GOLD analysis project Ga0315900, IMG submission 203521) | Freshwater fungal communities from buoy surface, Lake Erie, Ohio, United States - Buoy 12 MA114 | ecosystem: Environmental > Aquatic > Freshwater > Lake > Lake biofilm | place: USA: Lake...
GCCCGCAGGGTCTCGAGCGGGTGGCCGCGGCCAGCGTCGCGCGCACCGATGAGCTGGTGAAGGCGGCCACGAAGGTGAAGGGCGTGCGGCTCGCGTTCGCGCACTCGCCGCGCTTCCACGAGGCGGTGCTGCAGCTCGACCGCCCGGCCGGGGCGGTGCTGGAGCAGCTCGCCGCGCGCCGCATCGTCGGGGGCTACGACCTCTCGACGGACTACCCGGAGCTCGGCAGCGCGATCCTCGTCTGCGCCACCGAGACGAAGACGAGCGCCGACATCGAGACCTACGCGAGCGCGCTGAACGACGCCGTCCGCGCGGTCAAGGCCGCCTGACGCCCGAGCAGGACACCCGACATGAACACTCCCGACCAGATCGCCACGACCCCCACCCCGGCGGGGGCCCGCACCGACGCGCCGGCCGTGCGCGAGCCGACGATCTTCGAGCTGTCGAGGCCGGGCCGCAGCGCCACCGCCCAGCTGCCGCCCGAACTGCCGGCCGCGCTGCCCGAGCACCTGCGCCGCCGCAGCCGCCCGCTGCTGCCCGAGGTCTCCGAGCTGCAGGCGGTGCGGCATTTCACGCGCCTGTCACAGATGAACTTTTCAATCGACACGAACTTCTACCCGCTCGGTTCGTGCACGATGAAGTACAACCCGCGCGGGTGTAACCAGTACGCGATGCTGCCCGAGTTCCTCGCGCGGCATCCGCTCGCGCCGGAGTCCAACGGGCAGGGCTTCCTCGCCTGCATGTACGAACTGCAGGAGATGCTGAAGGAGGTCACCGGCATGCAGGGCGTGAGCCTCACGCCGATGGCCGGCGCGCAGGGCGAGTTCGCCGGCGTCGCGATGATCCGCGCGTATCACCGTGCGCGCGGCGACCTGGCGCGCAACGAGATCATCGTCCCCGAGGCCGCGCACGGCACGAACCCCGCCACCGCGACCATGTGCGGGATGAAGGTGATCGAGATCCCGGCCACGCCTGAAGGCGACTGCGACTTCGAGGCGCTGAAGAAGGCCGTGGGCCCGAACACCGCCGGCATCATGCTGACGAACCCGTCGACGCTCGGCGTGTTCGAGCGGCAGATCGCGGACATCGCCAGGGTCGTGCACGACGCGGGCGGCCTGCTCTACTACGACGGCGCGAACCTGAACGCGATCCTCGGCAAGGTGCGGCCCGGCGACATGGGCTTCGACGTGATCCACATGAACCTGCACAAGACCTTCTCGACGCCGCACGGCGGTGGCGGGCCGGGCGCGGGCGCGGTCGGCGTCGCGGCGCGGCTGCTGCCGTTCATGCCGATCCCGGTGGTCGGCAAGGACGACACGAAGGACGGGCCGAAGTACCGCTGGCTGCAGGAAGCCGACCTGCCGCAGTCGATCGGCCGCCTGTCCGGCTTCATGGGCAACGCGGGCGTGCTGCTGCGCGCGTACATCTACATGCGGATGATCGGCCGCGAGGGCATGAAGCGGGTCGGCGAGTACGCCACGCTGAACGCGAACTACCTGCTCGCGCGCTTCCGCCAGGAAGGCTTCGATCTCGCGTACCCGACCCGCCGCGCCACCCACGAGTTCATCCTGACGATGAAGCGGCAGTCGAAGGAGCAGGGCGCGACCGCGATGGACTTCGCCAAGCGGCTGCTCGACTTCGGCTTCCACGCGCCGACCACCTACTTCCCGCTGCTGGTCCCCGAGTGCCTGCTGATCGAGCCGACCGAGACCGAGAGCAAGGAGGCGCTCGACGGCTTCGTGGCGGCGATGGTGAAGGTGCTGCGCGAGGCCGAAGCCGACGTCGCGACCCTGAAGGGCGCGCCGTACACGCTGCCGGTGCGCCGGCTCGACGACGTGCGCGCGGCGAAGCAGCTCGACCTGACCTGGAAACCCGCGGCGTGAACGAACTCGCGCGCGAGGTGGCCGCGGACGACGGACGGGGGACCACCGCCACCGGCCCCTCGGTCGTGCCGCCGCCGGCGACCTCGCTCGCGCCCGCGCGGATCAAGCCGCGCGGGTTCCGTCGCCTGCTGAACTCCTTCCTGAACTCGTGGAACGGCCTCAAGGGCGCGTGGCGCGAGGAGGCGGCCTTCCGGCAGGAGTGCGCCGGTGCGCTCGTCGTGATCCCGGCCGGCCTGTGGTTCGGGGAGACCGGCGTCGAACGTGCGCTCCTGATCGCGCCGATGCTGCTGATCCTCGTCGTCGAGCTGCTGAACAGCGCCGTCGAAGCGGCGATCGACCGGATCGGCCCCGAGCGTCATCCGCTGTCCGGGCTGTCGAAGGATCTGGGCTCGGCCGCCGTGTTCGTATCGTTCGGACTACTCGGCGCGACCTGGCTGCTCGTGCTCACGGACTGAACGGCACCACGTCGAGCGACTGCCGCCCTGCGGCACCCTGCAGTGCGCCGCTTTGACCTGCGGGTAGCGAGCCGTCACGATGGCGACTTCTTCGGCCACCCCCGACCCGTAATGACCGCTCTCATCTCCGGCTCGCTCGCCTACGACACGATCATGGTCTTCAACGGCCGGTTCCGGGAGTCGATCCTGCCGGACAAGATCCACATGCTCTCGGTGTCGTTCCTGGTGCCCGAGCTGCGCCGGAACTTCGGCGGCTGCGCCGGCAACATCGCCTTCAACGCCCGGCTGCTCGGGCTGGAGGCGCGGGTGATCGCCGCGGTGGGTGACGACTTCGACAGCTACGAAACCTGGATGCGGCGCCACGGTCTGAGCACGGCGAGCGTGCGCCGCATCGAGGGGCTGTACACGGCGCAGGCCTACATCACGACCGACCTCGAGGACAACCAGATCACCGCGTTCCACCCGGGCGCGATGGCGTGCTCCGGCGAGCTGGCGCTGCCGGCCGACACGCCGCTCTCGATCGGCATCGTCGCCCCGGACAGCCGCGAGGCGATGATCGTCCGCGCGCAGCAGCTCGCCGACGCCGGCGTGCCGTTCGTGTTCGACCCCGGCCAGGCGCTGCCGCTGTTCGGCGGCCAGGATCTCGAGATGTTCATCGACCAGGCCGCGTGGGTGGTCGTGAACGACTACGAGGGCCAGCTGGTGCAGGAGCGCACGGGCCTCTCGCCCGAGAGAATCGCGCAGCGCTGCCGCGCGTACGTGGTGACCCACGGCGGGCAGGGCTCGACGATCCACGTCGACGGGCGCCGGATCACGATCCCGCCGGTGAAGGCGGAGCGCGTGGTGGACCCGACCGGCTGCGGCGACGCCTACCGGGCGGGCCTGCTGTACGGGCTCACGAAGGGGCTGGACTGGGAGACCACGGGCCGGGTCGCGTCGCTGATGGGCAGCCTGAAGATCGCGCACGCCGGCACGCAGACACACGCTTTCACGTTCGAGGAATTCGCGACGCGGTATCGCATGGCCTTCGGGCACGCGCTCGCGCGCTAGGCGCGCGCCGGTCGGGTGCCCGCGGGACCGCAGGGATCTCGCGGCCGGCAGTCGCAGCCGGCCGCGCGTCGCCGGAGAGGCTTCACGATGCGCTTCAAACTTCGCGCGGCCCGCGCCGCGTTCGTCTCGCTGACCGGTTCGCTGGTGCTCGCGCTCGCCGCAGGCGCAGCCCACGCGCAGGCCGTCCCGAACTCGGGCCCGAGTCCGGCCCCGGCGCCGTCCGGGATCGCACCGCCGATGGGCGGTGCCGCCGGCGGGCCGATCCGGCCCGCCGCGCCCGCGCCCGCGGCCCGGCAGCCGATTTCGGTCGCAGCGAACCCGACCGCCCTCGGCGACGCCGAGGAACGGCCCGAATGGGCGCGGACGCTCGAGCGCATCGCCACCGGAGTCGTCGCGATCCAGGTCGACCAGACGCGCGCGTTCGACACCGACTGGAACTCGTCGTCGCAGGCCACCGGCTTCGTGATCGACGCTAAGCGCGGCCTGATCCTGACCAACCGCCACGTCGTCACGGCGGGCCCGGTGACCGCGCAGGCCGTGTTCCTCAATCGCGAGGAAGTGCCGTTGCAGCCGGTCTATCGCGACCCGGTGCACGACTTCGGCCTCTACCGCTACGATCCGTCGAAGCTCCGCTTCATCGAGCCGACCGAAATCCCGCTCGCCCCCGAGGGCGCGCAGGTCGGCGTCGAGATCCGCGTGATCGGCAACGACGCCGGCGAGCAGCTGTCGATCCTCGCCGGCACGCTGGCGCGCCTCGACCGCGACGCGCCGGCCTACGGCGTCGGCCGCTACAACGACTTCAACACGTTCTACTACCAGGCCGCGTCGTCGACCTCCGGCGGTTCGTCCGGCAGCCCCGTGATCGACGTGCGCGGCCGCGCCGTGGCGTTGAACGCCGGCGGCTCCAACCAGGCGGCGTCGAGCTTCTACCTGCCGCTCGACCGCGTCGTGCGCGCGGTGCGCCTGATCCAGGCCGGTCAGCCCGTGCCGCGCGGCACGCTGCAGACGGTGTTCGAGTTCACGCCGTTCGACGAGCTGCGCCGGCTCGGCCTGCGCGCCGAGACCGAGGCCGAGGTGCGCAAGGCCTTGCCGAAGCAGGTCGGCATGCTCGTCGTCGACGAGGTCCAGCCCGGCTCGCCCGCCGAGCAGCTGCTCGAGGTCGGCGACGTCCTGGTGCGGCTGAACGGCAAGCCGGTCACCGAGTTCCTCGGGCTTGCCGAAGTGCTGGACTCCTCGGTCGGCCAGCCGGTGAAGCTCCAGATCCAGCGCGGTGGCCAGGTGCTGGAGCGCGAGATCCCGGTCGGCGACCTGCACGCGATCACGCCCGACGAGTACGTCGAGTTCGGCGACGCGGTCGTGCACGCGCTGTCCTACCAGCAGGCGCGCCACTTCAACCTGCCGGTGCGCGGCGTGTTCGTCGCCAATCCCGGCTACGTGTTCGGCTCGGCCGGCGTGCCGCGCGGCGCGGTGGTGGTGGCCTTCAACGGCCGGCCGATGAACACTCTCGACGACTTCGAGAAGGTGCTGGACGACCTCGCGCACGGCGACCGCGCGACGCTGCGCCTGCTGACGATCGAGGACGTGCGCACGCCGCAGGTGCGCGCGCTGCGCATCGACCGCCAGTGGTTCCCGGCGCGCCGCTGCAAGCGCGACGATGCGCAGGGGCTCTGGCCGTGCCGCGAACTGGCGGCGGGGCCGACGCCGCGCACGCCCGAGCCCGCGAGCACCACGTTCGCGAACATCGGCGAGCCGCGCGCCGACCGGCTCGCGCCCTCGCTCGTGATGGTCAACTTCGACATGCCGTACAGCGTCTCGGGCATCACCGAGCGCAGCTACCGCGGCACCGGCGTGATCGTCGACGCGGAGCGGGGGCTCGTCGTCGTCGACCGCAACACGGTGCCGGTCCCGCTCGGGGACGTGCGCCTGACCTTCGCCGGCACGATCGAGGTGCCGGGCCGCGTCGAGTACGTGCACCCGCTGCACAACCTCGCCGTGGTCGCCTACGACCCCGCGCTGATCGGCACGACGCCGGTGCGCGCCGCCAGGTTCTCGACGAAGCCGCTGACGCCCGGCGAGGACGTCTGGGCGGTCGGCCTGCGCGCGGACCAGCGCATCACCTCGCTGAAGAGCGTCGTGGCCTCGGTCGATCCCGTCGGCTTCCCGCTGTCGCGCACGCTCGCGTTCCGCGACAGCAACCTCGAGGTCGTGCGGCTCGTCAACGGGCCCGCCGAGTACGACGGCGTGCTCGCGGACGCGCGCGGCGAAGTGCGCGCTCTGTGGTCCAGCTTCGCGTTCGAGTCGGGCCGCGAGCTGCAGCAGCAGAACCTCGGCGTGCCGGCGGAGATCGTGCTGGAGCTCGTGGAGCTGGCGCGCGGCCAGCGCCCGCTGCACTCGCTCGAGGCCGAACTGCAGCCGGTCCCGCTTGCGGCCGCGCGCCGCTTCGGCCTCGGCGAGGCGTGGATCCGCCGCTTCGAGGAGCACAGTCCGACGCAGCGCCAGGTGCTCGGCATCGGCCGGCTCGTCGCCGGCACGCCGGCCGCGAAGGTGCTGCAGACCGGCGACCTCCTGCTCACCGTGGACGGGCAGGTCGTGAACCGCTTCCGCGAGGTGCACCGCGCCGCGCAGAAGCCGCGCGTCAAGGTCACGGTGTGGCGCAACGGCGCCGAAGTGCCGCTCGAGCTCGACACGGTCGAGCTGTCGGGCCGCGACGTGGACCGCGTGTTGCTGTGGGCCGGCGCGACGCTGCAGGCGCCGCACCGGGCGATGGCCGCGCAGCGCGGCATCGAGCCCGAAGGCGTGTTCGTCGCGTTCTTCCTGTACGGCTCGCCCGCGACGCGCTACGGCCTGTGGGCCGGCCGGCGCATCGTCGAGGTCGACGGCAGGCCGACGCCGGACCTCGACGCGTTCCTCGCGGCGGTCCGGGCCAAGCAGGACCGGGAGTCGCTGCGCCTGCGCACCGTCACCTGGAACGGCTCGGTCGAGGTCATCACGCTGAAGCTCGACAAGCACTACTGGCCCGCGTACGAGTTGCGGCGCACCGAGAAGGGTTGGGAGCGGCGGCCGCTGGAGTGAAATGTCTGCCGCTACCGCTGTCGGTCAGGCCGGCTGTCGCCGATCGGCGACGCACGTTCCGGCGCCGATTGCCCCGCGCCGTAGGACGGCCCGCACCACGAGGCCGTGACCCGCGGCATTGCCGCCGCGCACCGTAGTGGCTACCGTGGGGGTCAACTGAAGCCCGGCGCCAGGTCCGTGCCCGATTCCTCCGCCCAGCTCGACCTGTTCGGCCGCGCCGCGCCGGAGCCCGAGATGGTCGGGCCGGCGACGCCGACGCCCGAGCACCTGGAGCTCGCCTCGCGGCTGCCGGCGGGCCTGCGGCTCGGCACGTCGAGCTGGTCGTTCCCGGGCTGGGCGGGCCTCGTCTACGCACGCCGCGTCGGCGAGTCCACGCTCGCGCGCGAGGGTCTCGCGGCCTACGCGCAGCATCCGCTCCTGCGCGCGGTCGGGGTGGATCGCACGTTCTACGCGCCGCTCACCGCCGCGGAGTTCGCACGGTACGCGCAGACCGTGTCGCCGGAGTTCCGCTTCCTCGTGAAGGCGCACGCGCCGATCACGACGCCGCCCGAGCAGCTGCGCGCCCGCGCGTTCGTCGCGCAGGAACCCGATCGTTTTCTCGACGCGGCCTACGCGATCGACCGCGTCGTCGGCCCGGTCGTCGAGGGGCTGGGCACGAAGCTCGGCGTGGTGCTGTTCCAGTTCCCGCCGCTGGTCTTCAAGGCGCGCGAGGCGCCGGCCTTTACCGAGCAGCTCGGGCGGTTCCTCGAGGCGCTGCCGCGCGGCCCGCAGTATGCGGTCGAGCTGCGCAACCGCGAGCTGCTCGGGCCCGCGTACGTCGACGCGCTCGCCCGCAACGGTGCCACGCACTGCTTCAACGTCCATCCGCGGATGCCGGGCCCCCTCGAGCAGGCGAACCTGCTCGGCGAGGCCGCGTGGCTGTCCGGCACGGTCGCGATCCGCTGGATGCTGCACCCGCAGCAGGACTACGAGGCGGCGCGCGAGCGCTATTTCCCCTTCGACCGCCTGATAGACCCGGATCCGCAGAACCGCGCGCAGATCGCGGAGCTGCTGGACCGCGTGCTCGCCCGCGGCAACGACGCGCTGGTGATCGCGAACAACAAGTCCGAAGGTTCCGCGCCCCAGACACTGTTCATGCTGGCGCGCGAGTTCGACCGGCGCGTGCGGCCGCGTCGGCCCGCCGGCCCGTGAGCGTGTCCGCGTGCAGCGCGATCGCCGGGCGCACGAGCGCCGGCGCATCGACGGACGTGGCCGCCGCCGCGGCGCGGTTGCGGGCGGGCGAACTCGTCGCGTTCCCCACCGAGACCGTCTACGGCCTCGGCGCGGACGCGCGCGATCCCGTCGCCGTCGCGCGCATCTACGCGCTGAAGGGCCGGCCGCCGGGGCACCCGCTGATCGTGCACCTCGCCTCGGCCGCGGCGCTCGACGACTGGGCGCGCGACGTGCCGGCCGCGGCACGCGCGCTCGCGGCGCGGTTCTGGCCCGGACCCCTGACGCTCGTGCTGAAGCGAGCGCGCAGCGTGCCCGACGCGGTGACCGGCGGGCAGGACAGCGTCGGCCTGCGCGTGCCCTCGCACCCGGTCGCGCGCGAACTGCTGGCCGCGTTCGGCGGTGGCGTCGCCGCGCCCTCCGCGAACCGCTACGGCCGCGTGAGCCCGACGCGCGCCCGTCACGTGCTCGACGAGTTCGGCGCCGACGCGCCGCTCGTCCTCGACGGTGGCGACTGCGAGGTCGGGCTCGAGTCGACGATCCTCGCGCTGCTCGACGAGCCGCTGCTGCTGCGGCCGGGTCACGTGACCCGTGCGGCGCTCGAGGCGGTGATCGGGCCGGTGCGCGTGGCGCGTGCGGGCGAGGGGCCGCGCGCACCGGGCACGACGCAGTCGCACTACGCGCCGGCGACCGGCGCGCGCCTCGTGCCCGGCGTGGAACTCGCGGCGGCAGCGAGTTCGGACGCGCGACGCGCGGTCCTCGCGCTGGGTGCGGCGCCGCCGGGCTACGCCGGGCCGCTCTGGATCGACGCTGGCCGCGACGCGGTCCGCTACGCGCACGACCTCTACGCGAACCTGCGCCGTCTCGACGCCGCCGGTGCGGCGGAGATCCTGGTCGAGGCGGTCCCTCCGAGCGCCGACTGGGACGCCGTGCGGGACCGCCTCGCACGCGCTTGCAAGCCGGGCACGTTGCCCTAAAATCCGCCGCGCGCCCGCCCAGGCCTCACGGCCGCGGCGGGCGCGGGCTTTTCGGCTTCCGGCCCGCGTGCGCGGCAGCCGCCCCGGGTTCGAGCGCGTGGAGGTTTCGACCGTGTCCAGACCTTCGAAGTCGACGTGGCGTCCGCGCGTGGCCGGCGGCGCGGAGCCCGCCTGGCCCCGGCTCGTCGCGCCCTACACGGGTGCGGAGCTGCAGGCGCTGGTCGCGCGGCACGGCTCGCCGCTGCTGGTCGTGGACTGCGACGTCGTGCGTGCGCAGTATCGGCGTCTCGCCGCCGCACTGCCCGGCGTCGACCTGCACTACGCGCTCAAGCCGCTGCCCGAGGCCGCCGTCGTCGCCACGCTGATGGAGGAGGGCGCGTCGTTCGACCTCGCCACCAGCGGCGAAGTCGAACTCGTGCGGGCGCTCGGCGTCGAGCCGAAGCGCTGCATCCACACGCACCCGATCAAGCGCGACCAGGACATCCGCGACGCGCTGCGCTACGGCGTGCGCCTGTTCGTCGTCGACAACCCCGACGAGCTCGGCAAGTTCGTGCGCTACCGCAAGCGCGTGGAAGTGATGCTGCGCGTCTCGTTCCGGGCTCCGGACGCCGTCTGCGACCTGTCGAAGAAGTTCGGCTGCGCACCCGAGGACGTGCCGGAGCTGCTGCGCCTCGCCAACCGCCTCGGCGTGAAGGTGGTCGGCCTGTCGTTCCACGTCGGCTCGCAGGCGGGCACGCCCGAGATGCACGTGCGCGCGGCCGAGGCCTGCGTGGACCTGATCCGCCTCGCGCGCGAGCACGGGCTCGCGGAACTGGCCGTGCTCGACATCGGCGGCGGTTTCCCGGTCGGGTACCGCGAGCCCGTGATGCCGATCGAGGAGTTCTGCGCGCCGATCGTGCGCGTGCTCGAGCGCGTGCCGGCCGGCGTGCGCCTGATCGCCGAGCCCGGCCGCTTCATCTCGGGTCCCGCGGGCACCTGCGTCGCGACCGTGATGGGGCGCGCGAAGCGCGACGGCCGCTGGTGGTACTACCTCGACGACGGGCTCTACGGTTCCTACAGCGGCCAGCTCTACGACCACGCCCGCTATCCCGTCGACAGCCTGAAGCAGGACGGCCCGCGCTTCCCGAGCGTGCTGGCCGGGCCCACCTGCGACAGCATCGACGTGATCGCGGAGGACCTGCCGCTCCCGGAGCTCGAGGCCGGCGACCTCGTCGTCGGTCGCGTGATGGGTGCCTACACCTGGGCCTCCGCCACGGACTTCAACTTCTTCCCGCGGGCGAAGGTCGTGCCGGTGAACGTCAGCCGTCCGGATGCGGCGGTCGTCGACCTGGCACGGCCCGTGCCGGCGGACGTCCCCGGCGCGCATTCGGGTGATTCCGCAGGCCCGGGCGCGGGCCGGCGTCCTTGAATTCCGGCGGCCGGTCGGGTATCTGTCCGGCAACCCTCCCTTCGACCCCGCGGAAGCCGTGATGCCCCCGCACCGTCTCTCTCCCGCCGCGTCCCACTCGATCGGCCCGACGGGCCGCCCCGCCGTCGATCCCGGTCGCCGCGCGGCCCTGCGCTGGCTCGGCCTCGGCCTGGCCGCGGCCGGTCTGCACGCCGCCGGGATCCGACCCGCGGCCGCCGCCACCGCGGACGCCCGTTCGCTGGTGCTGCACAACACGCACACGCTCGAGACGCTGCGCGTCGAGTACTGCCGCGCCGGCGCCTACTGCGAGCGCGGGCTCGCGGCGATCGCGCGCGCGCTGCGCGACCACCGCACCGGGGACGTCCACCCGATCGACCCGGGCGTGCTGGACATCCTGCACGAGGCGGCGGTCCGCGCGGACCGCGAGCCGGAGTTCGAGGTCATCTCCGCCTACCGGTCGCCGCGTACCAACGCGAACCTCAACGCGCAGTCCTCCGGCGTCGCGCGGCGCAGCCTGCACCTCGAGGGCCGGGCGATCGACGTGCGCCTCGTCGGCTGCGACCTCGCGAAGCTCCGCGATCACGCGCTCGCCCTCGGCCGGGGCGGCGTCGGCTACTATCCGGGCTCGCGCTTCGTGCACGTCGACACCGGCCGGTTCCGCACCTGGGCGGGTTGAGGCGCCGCGCGCGCACCGTCACCGTCCGGAAGTTCCACATGAGTCGATTCGTGCCGCACGCCGGCCGCGCCTGCGCGTTCGTCGTCCTCGTTCTCGCGCTCGCCGCCTGCGGCGGCGGGGAGTCCGCGCCGGGTTCCACCGGTGCCGCCGCCCCGGACCCCGGCGCGCGCCTGTACGTGCAGAACTGCATCGCCTGCCACCAGCGCAACGGCGAGGGCGTCCCCGGCGTGCAGCCCGCGCTCGCCGGGACGGCCAGCGTGGTCGGCGACCCGCGGGCGCTGCTCGCGTGGGTCATGTACGGCGAGCGCCCGGCCTCGCTGCCGAAGGGCGCGTACCGCGGCGTGATGCCCCACTACGCCTACCTGAAGGACGAGGAACTCGCGCTGCTGCTGACGCACGTGCGCACGAACTTCGGCAACGCCGCCGCGCCGATCACGCCCGCGATGGTCGCCGAAGTGCGTGCCGCCCGCGGCGGCCGCTGAGCGCACCCGCGGGTGGAGGTCTCGGTCCACGACTTCGTCGACGGGGCCCGGGAGGCGCGTGGGCTCGCGATCGTGATCGACGTGTTCCGGGCGTTCTCGCTCGCCTGCTACGCCGTGGCCGGCGGCGCCCGCGTGATCCCGGTCGCCGCGATCGACACCGCGCTGGAACTGCGCCGCCGCCATCCCGACTGGCTGCTGGCGGGCGAGCGCCACGCGCGCCAGCTCCAGGGCTTCGACTTCGGCAACTCGCCGACGCAGGTCGAGAGCGCGGACCTCGCCGGCCGCACGCTCGTGCACACCACCCACGCCGGCACGCAGGGGCTCACGCGCGCCACGGGCGCCGACGAGGTGCTCACCGGCAGTCTCGTGAACGCGGCGGCGCTCGTCCGCTACGCACGATCCCGCGGCGTCGGCCACGTGTCGCTGGTCCGGATGGGCCACGAGGCGCGCGAGCGGTGCGCCGAGGACGATCTGTGCGCCGAGCTGCTGGCGGAGCGTCTCGCCGGCCGCGACTACCCGGTCGGGGGCGTGCGCGAACGGCTGCGCGTCGCGCCGGCGGCGGCGAAGTTCTTCGACCCTGTCGCGAGCTGGGCGCCCGAAGGCGATTTCGAACGCTGCACGGCCGTCGATCGCTTCGATTTCGTGCTGCGGCTCGGGCCGCCGGATGCCGAGGGGCTGCGGGCGCTCGAGAGGCTGGGCGCGTGAGCGGGCCGCCGCCGATCGCCGCGGTCGTCTTCGACGTCGGCCACGTGCTCGTGGACGCCGACTACGGTCCGTTCCTGCGGCTGCTCGAGGACCACGGCGTGCGGGCGAACTCGATGGACGAGGCCTGCGAGCGGATCGGGCTCGCGGCTCACGAGGCCGGCCGGCTCGGCGCGGACGACTTCCTCGACCGCATCGATGCGCTGGCAGTGCGCCGGTTCGACCGCGCCCGCCTGCTGGCCGAGTGGAACGGCATGTACCGCGCCGTGGAGCCGATGCTCGCGCTGGCGCGCGGGCTCGCCGCCACGCACCGGGTGCACCTGCTGTCGAACATGGGCGAGATCCACTGGGCGCACCTCGAGGCCGCGTTCGGCATCCCGTCGCTCGGTCACGGTGCGGTGGCGTCGTGGGAGGCGCGCTGCCTCAAGCCCGAGCCCGCCATCTACGCCGAGGCCGAGCGTCGCTTCGCGCTGCGGCCGGCCCACACCTTGTTCGTGGACGACCGCGCGGACAACTGCGCCGCCGCGATCGCGCGCGGCTGGCGGGCGATCCGCCACGTGTCGCCGGAGCGCACGCGTCGCGAGCTCGCGACGCTCGGGCTGCCGGTCTGAGCCGGTTCGCAAGCCGCGTCGTCGAGATCCGGGAGATCGCGTGAACCCCGTACTGCAGACCGTGCTGCCGCTGTCCGCCTCGAACGTGGTCATGACGTTCGCCATCCCCTGCATGAAGCAGGGCCTGAAGCTCGACTACCTCTGGGCCGCCCTGTGCCTGCTCGTCGCGGTCTGCTTCGTGTTCCGGGGCGAATGATGAGTACCGCGATCCATCGACGCGTCGCCGCGCTCGCGCGCGGCGAGGACCCCACCTGCGTGGCGCGCCTGCCGTCCGGCTGGGCGGTGATGGGCGACCCGCAGGTGATCGAGGGCTACTGCCTGCTGCTGCCCGATCCCGTAGTGCCGCACCTGAACGCGCTCGGCGGCACGGCGCGCATGCGCTTCCTCGCCGACATGGCGCGGCTCGGCGACGCCGTACTCGCGGCCACCGGCGCCGTGCGCATCAACTACGCGATGTTCGGCAACGTCGAACCCGCGCTGCACGCGCACGTGTTCCCGCGCCGCGCCGACGAACCCGCGGGCCTCGTCACGGCCCACCCGTGGGCCTGGGACTGGCAGGCCGCCCCGGCCTTCGACGCCGCTCGCCACGGCGCGCTGCTGGAGCGGATCCGGGTCGCGCTGCGAGAAGGGGACTGACCCCTTCTCAGTTTCACGCGGCAGGCATCGCGCCGCGGTCGCGCGTCACGCACGAAGCTTGGCGCGTGTCTTCGCCGCGAGCGCGTCTATCTCGGCACGACGGCCACGGTCGGCGACTTCGCGGTTCGGGCGGTCCGGCGCGTGCGCCGCGCGTTCCAGTCGCTCGAGCGCGTGCAGGTAATCGCCCTGCTCGTAGAGGAACTCCGCGTAGAAGAAGTTCGGATCGATGCCGGCCGGATTGATCTCCAGCGCCTTCTCGAGGTACGCCCGCGCCTTGTCGTCGTCGCCGAAACCCAGCGGGAAGCCGGGCACCTTGTAGTACAGCGTGCCGAGGCTGGTGTACGCCGAACCGTCCAGCGCGCGCGGGTCGATTCGGAGGGCCGCCTGCAGGTGGGCGAACGCCTGCTTCGCCACGCCGAGCGCGCCCAGTCCGCCGCGTGCGCCCGCGTAGCTGCTCTCGACGATGCCCTCCCAGATCAGCGGTTCGGCGCGCCCGGGGTTGCGACGGGCGAAGTCGGCCGCGCGCGCGACGAGCGCCTCGAGCGCCGACTCGCGCGCAGCGCCGGCGGCGATCTCGTAGTTGGCGTGTGCCCAGGCCCGCTGGATCGCGAGCAGATCGGCATCCAGGGCAACGGGCGCCGTGGACGACGGTGGCGGCGACCCGGGCGCGGCCGCGAGGGGGTCCGCGGACGCAGTGGCCGCGAAGAGGGCGCTGGTGACGACGGCGAGCAGCATGCGGTTCATGGGTGACTCCTGAAGATCGACGTTCAGGCGCGTCCCGGCGCGCCGGCGGAAACGGACATCGTCGTGCCGACCGCCGTCTCGCACGGCGTGCCCGGACGCGCGTGGCGACGGATCACCGGCAACTGCTTGCGGAGCGCGCCGTCCACCGCGCCGGGCAGTACGGCGTTCAGCCTCGTGTAGAAGCCTTCGGGCCAGCCGACCACCGCGGACGGTTCGCCGCGCTCGAGCAGGCGCCGCAGGCGGGCCGCGACGCGAGCCGGCGCATCCATCGCCACCCCGAGTTCCGCGTTCATCGCCTCGACCGCGGCGCCGTTCATGCCCGTCCGCGTCGCGCGTGGCGCCAGGTAGTGCACCCGCACGGTCGTGTCGGCGAGTTCGCGCCGGAGCGCCTCCGTGAAGCCGCGTAGCGCGAACTTGGTCGCCGAGTAGACCGCGTAGGCGGGATACCCGATGGCGCCGAACACCGAACCGACGTTGACGACGTGCGCGGCGGGTCGCCGTCGCAGGTGCGGCAGCAGCGCGCGGCACAGTTGCAGCGGCGCCTGCAGGTTGATCGCGAGCGCGAGGTCGATCTGCTCGGGCGGCTGGTCCTCGAAAAGCCCGAAATGGTTCACGCCGGCATTGTTGACCAGCACGTCCACGCCCCCGCGCCAGCCTTCGGCGGCGGCGACGAGCCGGCGGCGGTCGTCGGGGACGGTGAGGTCGACCGCTATCGTGCCGACGCGGTCGCCGTGGTGCGCCAGGCCATCGCGCGTCTCGGCAAGCGTCCGGGAATCGCGGCCGGCGAGGAGTACCGAGGCGCCCGCATCGAGGAACTCGGCCGCGAGCGCGCGGCCGATTCCGCCGGCACCGCCGGTGATCAGGTAAGTGGCTCGCGCGACGTTCATGCGGCGTGCCTCGCGTTCGCGGCGGTGGAGGCGTGTGGCGCGTCGGAGCCGTCGGCCGAGGCGTCGAGGCCGCGGAACACGTCTCCGTAGAGTCGGTAGATCGCACGCGCGCAGCGGACGACGGCCTCGCGGTCGTCCGGTTCCGTCAGCCGGGCGAGGATCCCGGCGAGGTGCTCGACGTGCTCGCGATCGAGTCGGCCGTGGCTGCGCAGGTAGGTGAACGCACGGTCCGGAAGGTCCAGCACGTGCTGGATGCGATCGGCGGCGTCCAGCGCGAGCGCGACGCTCGTGCCCTCGAGCACGTGGACCATGCCGAAGAAGCCGACGGGGTCGCGTCGCTGCACCGTGTCCCAGGCGTACGCCACCATCGCGTCGGTGGCATGGGCAGGCATCGAGAGGCGCGCGGTCTCGCGGTCGCCACCGGCCGCGACGATGTCGTTCAGGATCCACTCGTCGTGTCCGGCTTCCTCCTCGAGGTAGTGCACGATCTCCCCGCGCAGCCATCCGAGCCGATCCGGCAGTCGCGCGCCGACCCCCATGAGCAGCGGTACCGTGTGGCGCACGTGATGGAAGGCCTGCGTCAGGAACTCGACGTACAGGGCGCGCGTGACGTCGCCGGCGAGGCAGCGGCCGATGGCCGGCGCCGCGAGCAGGTAGGCGCGTTCGTGCGCGGTACGGGCCGACAGGTCGGCGTGGAAGTGGGCTTGGTTCATCGGCTCTCCTGCTGGGGAACTGAAACGGCACCGAGCCTCGCGAGTCGCTCGGCGTGGAGGGCGGCGACGCGCTCGCGGCGCGGCCGGCCGTTCGGGGTCAGCGTGCCGTCCGCGGGCGTCAGGCGCGGCATCCGCGCCCACTCGCATACCTGCGCATACTCCGGAAGCCGGGCGTTCGCGCGTTCCACCGCGACCGCCAGTGCCGTGTCGGATACGGAAGGATCGACCGGCGCGAGCAATGCGACCGGTCGCGGGCGCGACTCGCCGAACGCGAGCGCGTGTGCGATCTCCGGAGCACGCAGCAGCTCCCGCTCGATCCACTCCGGAGACACGTTGCGGCCGAGGCTCGTGATGAAGACGTTGCGGCGACGCCCGCGCAGGTGGAGGTAACCGTCGGAGTCGAACTCGCCGAGGTCGCCGGTGGCGACCTCGGTCGAGCCCGCAGCCACGGCACCGCGCACGTGTACCTCGCCGGTCGCGTCGACCTCGACCCGGGCATGGGGCAGCGGACGCCCGACGCTGCCGGGACGGTTTGCGCCCGGCACGTTGAGGCACACCACCGAAGCGCATTCGCTGAGCCCGTAGCCCTCATACACGGGCAACCCGAGGGTGGCCGCTTCCGCCAGCAGGTCGGGTGCGACGGCTGCGCCCCCGACCGCCGCGAACGCGAGCCCTGGCGGCGCCGACCAGCCGCGCGTCCGAGCGATCACCAGTGCGCGCAGCAGTTCGGGCACCAGGATCACGCTCTGCGGTGCATGCATCCCCAGCACCGCGAGCAGGCGAGGGACGTCCAGTTCGCCCGCGCCGACGCCGGTCCGGGCTGGCAGCACGCATTCCGCGTGGGCCAGCACGCTCGCATGGAGGCCGGCGACGTTCTCGAGCAGCGTCGGCAGCGGCAGCAGCGCGAGGTGGCGCCGGATTCCGAGCGACGCGGTGGCACCGACGATCGAGGCGGCCACCGACTCGAGTGCGGAACTCGTCAGCGGAATGCCCTTCGGGGTGCCGGTACTGCCCGAGGTGTAGGTCACCTTGACCGTGCCCTCTGGCCACGGACTCGTCGGTGGCGGCGGGCGCCGGAGCAGGCGTAGTCCGCTGCCGGGCGCGATGCCGTGATCCTCGAAGGCGGGCCAGGCCGCGAAGCGATCCGGTACGTCGGTGAGCACCGCGTCGATTCCGGCATCGTCCAGCGCATGGCACAGCTGCGCGTCGAGGAACCAGCTCGGCAGCGGGACGTTCGGAATGCCGGCGACGTGCAGCGCGACGTCGGCTACCGCCCACGCCACGCCGTTCCCCGCCTGCAGCGCGCAGCGCGCGATGCCGCTCGCACGCAGCCACGATTCCTCGCGGCCCAGCGCAGCGGCCAGCGTGCCGTAGTCGATCGCCGCCGAGTCGTCGCGGAGCGCGGGTGCGTGCGCAGGCGCCGAGCGGATCGCGTCCAGCAGCGCGCTAATGGTCGTAGCTCCCGGCGAACGCCGCCAGCGCGCGGCCGTGTGGCAGGTAACCGGCGAGCACGCGGGGCTGCGATTCGTAGTACGCCCCCCAGTCGTCGTCGGTGCTGCTCAGCCGGGCATGATCGGCAGCGCCGAGGTCGAGCATCGGCGCCTCGAATCCCTCGAGCAGCTCTCGGATGACGCGCGTGCCGGTGAACGTGAGCCACCGATATCCGGCCCCATCCAGCAGGGCCGGCAGGCGCGCGGCGAGTTCGCGGGCGGCACGACAGTTCAGAGCCGAGAGGTTGCCGACCTCGACGACGGCATCCCGCTCGACCGCGAGCCCGGCACCGCGGGCGATTGCCGCTTCCACGGGTTCGTCGAGGTATTGCTCCAGGAACAGGCGTCCGGCCGCGGCGGGCCGGTAGCCGGCGACGGCGCACAGGCGCCCGGCGCGGTCGCGCAGTTCCAGGAGAACCGGTAGGAAGCTCCGGATCCTGGCGCCGTGCTTGCGGTGGAAGCCCGCGTCCACGTACCGCTCGAGCGCCGCGCGCTCCGGACCCGTCTCGGGGCCGGGCCGCAGCGTGTACCGTGGGCCGCGCGTCGTCGGCGACGCCGAGGCAGGGGCCGCACATGCGGCTGCCGGCTGCGAAATGGCGTCGCGCGGGAGCTCCGGGGGCAGTCGGGTCACTGGGGTCTCCTCGGGCATTTCGCGGCCCGCACGGGTGGTCAGACGGTCGGACGCGTCCGGATCAATCGCGCGGCCCGCAAATAAAGTTCTCGGCGGGCTGCCGAGGGAGAGTCTTCGGCAGCCGCGATTGATCTGCGCCGGTACCGGCGTCTAATGGGGGTGACCACAGGGACCCACCCATTGAGCGACGAGGCGGAACTGGTACGCCGGATGCTGGCGGGCGACGAACGCGCATTCGCGGCGTTCTTCGATGCCCAGTTCCCGCGGCTCTACCGCTTCGCGTTGCCGCGGCTCGGTCGTGACCGCGAAGCGGCCCGCGACGTGGTCCAGGCGACGCTGACGCAGGCGATGCGTCGACTGGCGGAGTTCCGCGGCGAGGCCGCCCTGTACACGTGGCTGTGCCGAATCTGCCGCAGCCGGATCGCGGACCACGTCCGTGCCGAACGTCGGCACGGCGCCCGCGTCGTCGCGATCGACGATTCCGCCGACGTGCGTGCCGCACTGGAGTCGATCGAGGCACCACCGGAGCACGAACCGGCGCGCCTGCATGGCGCCGAGCAGGTGCGCGCGCTGATCCGCAGCGTGCTGGACCGGCTGCCTTCGCGCTATGGAGATGCCCTCGAATGGAAGTACGTCGAGGAACGTTCGGTCGAGGAGATCGGGGAGCGGCTCGGCATCGGCCACACCGCCGCGCAGTCGCTGCTGGCGCGCGCGCGGGTGGCGTTCCGCGAGGCCATCGAAACCGTGTTCGGCGCCGAGGCGGGCGACCTGTTGGGGACGCTGCGATGAGGCGCGGGGGTTGCAGTCGTGGGTAACCAGGGCCGAGACGAAGACGACGAGACGACCGTCGCTGCGCTGCTGCGGGCCGCGGGCCCACGCGAGCGGCCGCCGGCCGATGCGGAAGCGGCGGTGCGGGCGGCGGTGCACGCGGAATGGTCGGCAACCGTGGCGGCCCGGGGCGGTGCGCGCCGCCGCCGGTGGGCCGCCGCGATGCTGGCGGCTGCCAGCGCGGCGGTGGCGGTCGGCGTCGGACTGCTCTCGCCCGTGCCTCGAACCCCGGTCGCCGACCCGACGGTGGCCACCGTGGTCAGCGCGCGCGATCTCAGGACCTCCGCCGGCCCGGTGGCTGCCGGCGCGCCGTTGGCGCGCGAAACGCTGCTCGTGGCGGCGCCCGGTGGCGGCGCCGTTCTGGCCTGGAACGGCGGCGCCCAGTTGCGCGTCGCCGGCGGCTCGGAGCTGCGCCTCGGGGAGAACCGGGTCGTTCTCGAGCGCGGAGCGGTCTACCTGGATGGCGACGCTACACGGGTCGCACCCTTCGTAGAGACATCGCAAGGCCTGGTCCGGCACCTCGGCACTCGTTACGCCGTGCGCGTGATCGACGACGGGCTGCGGATCGACGTTCGCGACGGGCGCGTTGCATTCGACGGCGGCGCGGGCGCGGTGGTCGCGACGGCCGGCGAGCGGCTCGCGGTGGATGGCCGGGGTGTGGCGGTGCGCTCGCCCGTACCGACCTACGGCGCCGACTGGGCGTGGAGCGACGCCCTCGCGCCGGGGTTCGAGATCGACGGTCGCCGTCTCGCGGAGTTCGTCGAGTGGGCCGCGCGGGAGAGCGGCCGTCGGGTGCGCTACGCGACGCCCGCGGCCGGATCCGCCGCCGGAGAGCTCGTCTTGAAGGGTTCCATCGAGGGACTACCGCCCGATCTCGCGCTCCGCGCCGTGCTCGCGACCACGCGCTTCGAGTCGCGTACGGACGGCGCCGAACTCGTCGTCGACCTGCGCGACGCCGGTCGCGGCGGAGTCCGTTAAGATCGGGGCGGGTCGGTCGTCGACCCGTCGCCGGTGTCCCGTCATCGATCTCCATCCCGCGGCGTGCGCCGGTATCCTGACGGCCTGCCTCGCGGGGACAGTGTTGGCCTTGCCTGCGGGCGCCGCACTGCCCGCGACATCCGAGCGTGCCCGCGTCGCCGCGGCGGCCCCCTCGGCGGCTCCCGGGTCGCATTCGATCGTCGGCCGTCGTCTGGCGGACGTGCTCGTTGAGGCCACCGGCCCCGCCTTCCGGTTGATCTACAACGCCGAGATCGTGCCGCCGTCGCTCCGCGTGCTGGCGGAACCGGCGGCCGGCGATGCCGCGGCGCGAATCGCCGCGCTCCTGGCGCCGCACGGGCTGGCGCTGCAGCGGATCGTGGAGGGCACCTACGCCGTGGTCCGCGCTCCGAAGCCGCCACCGGACCCGTCGGCCGCGCCGACGATGCCACCGAGCGGCGAGGTCGAACCCGTCGTCGTGACGGCGAGCCGCTACGGCTTCGCGGCCCCGGACGACGGCAGCCACGTGTTCCTCACCTCGGCGCAGGTCGAGCGCCTGCCCGCACTGGGTGACGAACCGCTGCGCGCGGTGCACCGATTGCCGGGCACTGCGTCCGACGGTCTCTCCGGTCTCGCGCACATCCGTGGCGGCGAAGCGCGCGAGACGCTCGTCGTGCTCGACGGGCTCGCCTTGCACGCCCCGTTCCACCTGCGCAACTTCCTGAGCCCGGTGAGCGTGCTCGATGCGCGTGCCGTCGGCACGATGGACGTCTGGACGGGCGGCTTCACCGCCGCCTATGGCGACAGCCTGAGCGCCGTCGCGGACGCGCGCACGCGAACCGTGGAGCGCGAGCGCGAACTCGGCGCCAGCCTCTTCCATGCCCACGCGCTCGCCGCCGGCGCCCTCGCGGGCGACCGCGGCGACTGGTTCGTACTCGGTCGGCGCAGCTACGTCGGCGCTCTGACCGAACTCGCCGGCTCTGCGATCGGCGAACCCGATTACGGCGACGCCTTCGGCCGGGTTCGCTGGAGCCTCGCGCCTGCGACGGTGCTCGAGTTCCGAGTGCTCCGCGGTCACGACGACATCACGATCGGCGACCGGCGCGAGCGCGCTCGCGCGGCCTACGGAAACGGCTACGCCTGGGCGACGCTGACCCATCACGCGTCTTCCTCGCTGCAACTCTCGGCGCTCGCGTCGCACACCGACGTCGAGTCCGTCCGGCGCGGCGTCGTGACGGAAGAGGGACGGCGCGGCCGCGTCGACGACGAGCGCACCTACGGCGCCTGGTCGCTGCAGTTCGACGCGGACTGGGATCCCGGACCGTTCCGGGCTAGAGCCGGGGTCGCGACGGAGCGCATGGACGCCGAACTCCGGTACGCCGGCGAAGTGGCGTTCGACGCGGGCACGCCGTTCCCGGCCAGTCCTGCCGTCGCCTGGGCCCGGCAGGCGGTGCTCGACGGCGCGGCCAGGCGCTGGACGGCCTACGCGACCGTGCGCTGGGCGCCGGCGGCGGCGCTGGGTCTCGAGGCGGGCGTGCGTCACGCGGTGCAGTCCGGCGACGCCGGCGACCGCGTCACCGAGCCACGCCTCGGGCTGCTGTGGGAACTCGGCGACGGCTGGCGTCTGCGGGGCAGCCTCGGGCGCTACCACCAGTTCCAGGCTCTCGACGAGCTCGCGGTCGAGGACGGGGAGCGCGAGTGGCATGGCGCCCAGCGTGCCGATCACGCGATCGTCGGCCTCGAACGCGACTTCGCGCGCGTGCGCCTGCGCGTCGAGGCCCACCGCAAGCGCTATGCGCGATCCGCGCCCCGCTACGAGAATCGCCTCGATCCGCTGGCCGTGCTGCCGGAACTCCGCTGGGACCGGCAGCGCGTGGCGCCGACGTCCGCGACCGCCCGCGGTCTCGAGGTCCTGCTCTCCGCGCCGGACGCCGCTCCCGCACGCTGGTGGTTCTCGTACACGCTGGCCGAGGCCGTCGATCGGATCGACGAGCGCCGGGTGCCTCGCGCCTGGGACCAGCGGCATGCATTCGCTGCCGGATTCGACTGGAGTCGCGGGCTCTGGGAAGCCTCCGCGGCCCTCACGCTGCGCCAGGGCTGGCGGACCACGCGGCTGACGATCGACCGGGCCACCGGTGCCGCGAGCTACGGACCGGCGAACGGCGAGCGTCTCGCCGCTTTCGGCAGCCTCGACCTGCGCGGGAGCCGTCGCTGGTCGCGCGCCTCGGGTGAGCTGCTCGGCTTCGTCGAGCTGACCAACGCCACGGGCCGACGCAACCCGTGCTGTCGCGACTACACCGTATCGGGCGGGCCGGGAGCCTACCTGCTGTCGCGCGAGGACGAGACGTGGCCGCGTTTCGTGCCCCAGATCGGACTGCGCTGGAAGTGGCGTTGAGCGGCGATCGGAGCTGGCTGCGCAGCCACGCCGCCATCCGGTCCACCAGCCGTTCGTCGAGCGGCCGTCGCAGCCACTTCCGCAGCGACACGCGCCGGCACCGCGCGCGGTCGGCGCCGAACAGTTCGACCTGCGCGCGCGGTCCAGAGCATGGGCGGCAGATCCTCGGCGGCGGGCTCTCCGCGTGCCGGTACCGGCCGGGCGTCGCGTCAGTCGTCCCGCTCCGCGAGCATCAGACCGTCGCGCAGCCGGCGCACGAGGCGCCCGAGCGAAGCGACCGGCGGCTCGCAGGTGGAGCCCTTGCAAACGTAAGCGAGCGCTCCGGCGTGCGAATGCTTGGATGCGAGGGCCGGCGGCAGGCCGGTCGCGTCGTCGGGCACGGGCAGCACGACGCGCCGCGGCGCGTAGAGCGAGGCGAGTTCGCGCGCCCATCGCGCGACCTCGTGCGCCGGGCCGCGCAGGATCACGAACTCGGCGGGCGCGAGCCGCTCTTCCAGGGCGGCCAGCAGCGCGCCGTGCGCGTGCGGGTGGCTCTCCGTCAGCGGCTCCCAGCCCGCCCGCAGGGTGCGCTCGGCGGCGTCGAGCCAACGGGTCTCGCCGAGCAGCCAGCCGAGCCGCTGCAGCGCGTGCGCCGCGACCCCGTTGCCGGACGGCAGCGCCTCGTCGGCGAAGGTCTTCGAGCGCCGCAGCACCGTTTCCGCGTCGTGCGCGGTGAACCAGAAGCCGCCGTGCTCGCGGTCCTCGAAGCGTTCGAGCAGCGAGTCGGCGAGCGACACGGCCCATTCGAGGTCGGCGGCGCGCCAGCGCACCTGCAGCAGCGCGAGCAGCGCGTCGAGCAGGAACGCATGGTCGTCGAGGAATGCGGCGGCGCCGACGCGACCGTCCCTCCAGTTCGCGTAGAGACGGCCGTCGCGCCACACCCGCTCGCGCAGCGCATCGAGCGCCGCCGTCGCCGCCCGTTCCCAGTCGTCGCGCCCGAAGGCGCGGGCCGCGACCGCGAGTCCGCGGATCACGAGCGCGTTCCAGGCGGTCAGCACCTTGTCGTCGCGCCCGGGCGGCACGCGCGCCGCGCGCGCTGCAGCGAGTCGTGCGAGCGCCGCGTCGATGCGGGAGGCGGCCCCGGCCTCGTCGGTGCCGAGCGCGGTCGCGACCTCCGCGAGCGGCGCGTGCGCGTGCAGGTGCCAGCGCCCGCGCTCGAAGTTGGGCGTGCCGTCGAGTCCGTAGCGGAGGCTCAGCGCGGCGCATTCGTTGGGCGCCAGCGCGCGCTCGAGTTCCGCGCGATCCCAGGCGTAGTAGCGGCCTTCCTCGCCCTCGGAGTCCGCGTCGAGGCTCGTCGCGAACGCCCCGTGCTCGCCCCGCATCGCGCCCAGCAGCCAGCCGGCCGTGCCCTCGGCGGCGCGCCTGAACAGCGGCTCGCCGGTCGCGACCGCGGCGTCCGCGTACAGCGCGAGCAGGCGACCGTTGTCGCTCGCCATCTTCTCGAAGTGCGGGATCATCCACCAGCGATCGGTGGAGTAGCGCGCGAAGCCGCCGCCTACGTGGTCGTACAGGCCGCCCTCGGCCATCCGCGTCAGCGTGAGCGTCGCGGCCCACAGCGCCTCCAGATCGGGCAGGTCGGCGCTCGCGGTCGAGTGCCAGTGGCGCAGCAGCCGCTCGACGAACCCGGGCTGCGGGAACTTCGGCGCCGCGGAGAAGCCGCCCCACTCGGCGTCGAAGCTCGCGAGCAGGCGTTCGCGCGCGCGATCGAGCGGTGCGGCGTCGAGCGCGAGCCCGTCGGCCGGCGGCGCCGGGGCCAGCGCACGGAACACCTCTAGCAGCTCGCCGTTCTGGACGCGGATCGCCTCGCGCTGGTCGCGCCAGTAGTCCGCGACGCGCTCGAGCAGTTCGCGGAACGCCGGCAGGCCGTGGCGCGCGACCGCCGGGAAGTAGGTGCCGCCGAAGAACGGCGCGAGGTCGTCGGGCGCGAGGAACATGGTCAGCGGCCAGCCGCCGCCGTGGCGGACCAGCACCGAGTGCGCCAGCTGGTAGGTGCGGTCGAGGTCGGGACGTTCCTCGCGATCGACCTTGACGTTGACGAACAGCGCGTTCATGACCGCGGCGGTCGCGGGATCCGCGAACGACTCGTGCGCCATCACGTGGCACCAGTGGCACGCGGAGTAGCCGATCGACAGCAGGATCGGGCGGTCGAGCCGGCGTGCGAGCGCGAGCGCCTCCGGCCCCCACGTATACCAGTCGACCGGGTCGGCCGCGTGCTGCAGGAGGTACGGACTGGTCTCTGCGGCGAGCCGGTTGCGCGGTCCGGCGGGTGCTGCGGTCATCGCGAAGATCCGTGGGCCGTGCGGGGCCGTCGGCTAGAATGCGGGCCCGCGACCATACGCCATGCCGGCGGCGGGTCGGAAGCCCTGACGGTGAAGCCAAGATGACGAGCGCGGACGAACACGGGACCGGCGAGGCGGATGCGACGCCGGACGCCGCGACGCGCGCGGCCGTTGCGGCCGGTGATTCGGCGCACGAGTCCGAGCCGTCCGTCGGCGGCGAGCTCGCGCGCCTGTACCTGCGGCACCGGGAGGAGCGGCGGCTGGCGGCCGGTCATCTCTGGGTGTTCAGCAACGAGATCGACGTCGCGCGCTCGCCGCCGTCGAAGTTCGCGCCCGGGCAGCTGGTGGCCTTGCACTCCGATCGCGACCGGTTCCTCGGTTACGCCTACGTCAACCCGCATTCGCTGATCGCCGCGCGCATCCTCGGTCGCGACGCCGCGCACCGGCCCTCGAAGTCGCTGTTCGTGCACCGTCTGCAGGTCGCGCTGGCGCTGCGCAAGCGGCTCTACGCCGAACCGTACTACCGGCTCGTGCACGGCGAATCGGACGCACTGCCCGGCCTCGTGATCGACCGCTACGGCGATCTCTGCGTCGTGCAGGTCGGCACGGCCGGCATGGAGGCGCGGCGCGACTGGATCGAGGCGGCGCTCGCGAAGGTGGTGAAGCCGCGAGTGCTGGTCTGGAAGAACGACGGTGGCAGCCGCGAGCTCGAAGGCCTGCCGCGCTACGTCGAGTCGCCGCAGGGCGAGGTGCCGGAGAGCGTCGAGGTCGTCGAGGCCGGGCTGCGCTTCGCCGCGCCGCTGGCCGGCGGCCAGAAGACCGGCTGGTTCTACGACCAGGCCGCGAACCGGGCGCAGTTCCTCGGGCTCGCGCGCGGCGCCGAGCGGGTGCTGGACGTCTTCAGCTACGTCGGCGGCTGGGGCGTGAGCGCGGGCGCGCGGGGTGCCCGCGAGGTCGTCTGCGTGGATTCCTCCGCGACCGCCCTGGAGTATGCCGAGCGCAACGCGACCGCCAACGGCGTCGCGGGTTTCTCGACGCGACGGGGCGACGGCTTCGAGGTGCTCGAGTCGCTGCACGCGGCGCGCGAGAAGTTCGACCTCGTGGTCGTCGATCCGCCGGCCTTCATCAAGCGCCGCAAGGATGCGCCGAAGGGCGAGGCCGCCTACCGCCGCGTGAACCAGCTCGCCATGCAGCTGCTCGGTCGCGACGGGTGGCTGGTGTCGTGCTCGTGCTCGTACCACCTCGAGAGCGGCGCGCTGCTCGACGCGATCCAGAAGGCCGCGCGCCACCTCGGCCGCTTCGCGCAGGTGGTGGCCACGGGCGGCCAGTCGCCGGATCACCCTGTGCACCCTGCGATTCCAGAGACCCGGTACCTGAAGGGCTTCCTGGTGCGCGTGACGCACGACTGACGCACGCGCGCGCCGGCAGGACGCCGGCGCCCGAGACGAAGGACCGTCGATGGACCTGCATCCCACGTACGTCAAGTTCTATTCGCCCGTCAACGAGTCCAGCATCTCGACGCTGATGTCCGCGGTGGACCAGCGGCTGTCTGCCGGCATGCGCGAAGTCGTGCTGCTGATCTCGACCTCGGGCAGCTCCGTGTTCCAGGGTCTCACGGCCTACAACTACCTGAAGGGCCTGCCGATCAGCGTCACGACGCACGATTTCGGCAGCGTGGACTCGATCGGCGTCGCCATGTACCGCGGGGGCCGGCGCCGCCTGTCGGTGCCGCAGGCGCGCTTCCTGATGCATCCCGTGTCGATGAACTTCTCGCAGGGCGCGAGCTACGAGGAGCCGAAGCTCGTCGAGCTGGTGAAGAGCCTGCGCGTCGACATGGAGAACTGCGCGAAGGTGGTGGCTGCCAACACCGGCAAGACGCCGCGCCAGGTGATGCGCGCGATGGTGTCGCGCACGACGCTCGACCCCGACGAGGGGCTGAAATGGGGCCTGGTCCACGAGGTGCGCCAG
>Ga0315900_10002803_pt1 | contig 26107 bp, 19 predicted proteins | sample LakEriMetagenome_FD_203521 | JGI IMG/M metagenome (GOLD analysis project Ga0315900, IMG submission 203521) | Freshwater fungal communities from buoy surface, Lake Erie, Ohio, United States - Buoy 12 MA114 | ecosystem: Environmental > Aquatic > Freshwater > Lake > Lake biofilm | place: USA: Lake...
TCCTGCAGTCGTTGATGCGTTACGGTAGTATTTTATCCCGGCCGGTGAGCGTGTGAAGATATCCAGCTTTCCATCGCAGTTGAAGTCGGCGGTAGCAAGCCAGGATTGCACAGGCGGAAGCAGGTCCTCTAATTCACGGGCATATTTCCAGCGGTAAATCCCGTTGCTTTCATCTGCGAGAAAAACCAGTGTTTTTCCGGATGCCTTATCGAAGACCAGCAGATCGTTCACCCCGTCCACATTCATGTCGCAGGGCCAGAACTGACCCGAATTCCAGGAGCCTGTAAAGGGATTTTTCAGCGGGCTGCCATCTTTAAAAACAGGGACATTTTCCAAAGGGGAAAAGGAAAAGTTCTGCGCCTGAGATAAACTGCACAGCAAGAAAATCAGAGAGAAAAATACGGGAAATCCGGTTTTCATTTCAGCCGCAATCTACAAAATATCATTGCCCTGAAAGCAGCAGAAAAGACTTCCTACTTCACCTTCACTCCGGCACGCGAAATCTGACACATACCGAAACTGCCCAATGCCGGAACCTTTGAGTTCGGGTCTGTATTGACAATGTTGCCTTTCACATTGGCAGATGGCTGCGCGAAAAGGCCTGTATTGGTAATCTGCACCTGCATTTCTTTCAGATAGCGATAGTTTTCTGCATCAATGCTCAGCAACTCGACGCCGATGCTGTCACCGGGCAGGTAAGGCTTATTGGTGTTGATGGAATTCCGCACGGGATAAATGAGAGGAAGTCCGTCGGCAATGCCCGGATTAAAGGCTGCATCCGCTCCTACCAGCAGGTTTCCCGGTCTGAGATTTTTTACACCATTCAGGCTGTAACGAAGCCAGAAAAAATCTGGCAGCGGGTATTCTGTCCGGGAAGCCGGGTCTGTTGAATAAAGATCCAGGTATTCGCCTGCTTCGTTTCCGAATTCGGATTCCCGGGAAGCCTGTCTTAGCGAATCGATGACCTGCTTGCGCGGAAGCAGCGAAACGGATTTGAAGCTGTTGCCCTTGAAGCTGATGCTGAGTTCAAAAGGCTCCAGAGGTCTTCCCCACAAACTGGAATCAGAGAAATAATTGCCTGAACCGGCAGGCTTCTCAGTGAAAACAAATTCTTTGCCGTCGAGGCTGCGGCGGATTTTCACTTCTGCGCCCGTAGCAGGGTCTGCAGCCGCATTGTCAAAATAATTGCGCGTCAGCGTAAGCCTGATTTTCTGCGGACCATCGTCTACCGAAACCAGGGCATCCACGGCAAGCTGGCTTTCGCCCTTATCCAGTTCCAGATCAATTACTTCCTCACAGGAAACAAGTCCGAAGGCCAGCAGGGGCAGAATGGCGAGTTTCAAAAATGTATTTCTCATCAGAAACTGAAGTTATAAGTGGCAGATGGAACAAGGGTGCCCAGTACGGAGAAACGAACGGCCTGGGTGTTGGTGCTTTGCGTTACGCGGTCAGCAACATTGTTATTGTCTGGCGGCGGTTCCTGCCGGAAATAAATACCGAATGGATTCCGGCGGGCATAGACATTGTAGATACCGAAAGTCCATGTTCCCTTCCACTTGCGGTTCTCGTTCTTTTTCGGATCGAAGGTGGCAGACAAATCCAGGCGGTGATAGGCAGGAATCCGGTAATTGTTGCGCAGGTTGTTGTTGTTGTGCGGAATGATGTATCCCTGGAATTCGATGCGGTTGGTTGGGAAAGTCCCCGGAACGCCTGAACTGTAAACAAAGTTGGCAGAAAAGTTCCAGCGTTGGTTGAGTTCAAAATTACCAACCACATAGAGGTTGTGGGTCTTGTCGAAACGGGTGGGATACCAGGTTTCGCTGTTGATTCCCTTCACCTTCCGCTCAGAGCGGCTGAGGGTGTAGGAAACCCATCCGTTGATTCTGCCCTTGCGTTTTTTCAGGTAAAGCTCAAGCCCATAGGCCCGGCCATCGCCGCTCATCAGTTCGGCTTCAAGTGCTGAATTTCTAAGCAGCTCCGCACCGTCTATATAGTCGATCTGATTCTGCATTACTTTATAGAAAACCTCCGTTGAAAACTCGTAGTCGTTTTCTTTCCAGTTGAAGTTTTTGAAATAACCAAGCGCGGCCTGGTCGCCGATTTGCGGACGAATGTTGTTGCTGCTGGGGTTCCATACATCCAGCGGCACCGAGGCCTGGGTATTGCTGAGCAGGTGAATGTACTGGGCCATCCGGTTGTAGCTCACCTTGACAGAGCTCTGCTCATCCAGTTCGTATTTGGCTGAAAATCTCGGTTCAAAGTTTCCGTAATCGGCGATGGTGGTTCCGGAGGCCACCGATTTTATGCGGAAGGGTTTACGGATACCGGGCGTAGTATCGCCGAGCTCCACCACATTTCCCGGCCCGATGTTGAGGAAGCGGGAATAGCGCAGTCCGTAAGTGAAAGTAAGGCGCTTGCTGATTTCCTGGTCGTTGCTGATGAAGAGGCTGTTTTCCAGTGCATATTTTCTGGGAAGACTGGTAGAAGGCCCTCTTTCACCATTGCTGCTCACCGAGGTTTCACTGGGTAGGAAATTGTAGTGCAGCACCTGCCCGCCGAAGGTTACGGTATTGCGGTCGTTGGCATACCAGGTAAATTCGGGCTTCACGCTCATATTCTGGATGGTAGAACGCCATTTGAATTCATCCCCGGTGCTTGCTGCCTCGATGTTCAGCGCGTAATCGTAACTGCTGTAAAAGGCAGTCAGGTTGGAGAAAAGCTTGGGACCATACACATGATTCCAGCGGAGCGTGGTGGTGCCATTGCCCCACTCAAATCCGAAAGCCGAACCGAAACCAAATTTATCCCTTCCGAAATAGCCTGAGGCAAAGACGGTGTTTTTTTCGTCGATTTTATAATTCACCTTGGCTGTGAGGTCATAAAAATAGGCGATGGTTTCCTTCAGACCTTCATTGCTGGACAAGGGAAAAAACAGGTCGAAGTAGGTTCTTCTTCCGGCCAGAATGAAAGACATTTTTTCCTTGATGATGGGTCCTTCGATGGCAAAACGGCTGGACAGCAAACCAATGCCGCCGTTTACCTCAAACTTCCGGTTGTTGCCTTCCTTCATGCGGATGTCGAGCAACGAAGAAATCCTGCCGCCGTACTGGGCAGGAATACCTCCTTTTACCAGCTTCACATCCTTCACCGCATCCGGATTGAACACAGAGAAAAAACCGAAGAGGTGAGAACTGTTGTACACCGGCGCCTCATCGAGCAGAATCAGGTTCTGGTCAATGCTGCCTCCGCGAACATTAAAACCGGATGCGCCTTCACCTGCGGTGGATACACCGGGCAGAAGCTGAATCGAGCGGATGACATCCACTTCGCCCAGCAGCGGCGGTACTTTGGAAATGGTTTTAATGTCGAGTTTGTTTACGCCCATCTGGGTGGATTTTACATTGGCTTCCACCTCTTTCTGCTCAGCAGTGATTACAACTTCGTTTGTCTGTCTTGTTTCTTCCGCCAGATCCACATTCACCACACGGTTCTGGCGCAGGTCGACTTTGCGTATCTCGGTCTGGTAACCAAGGAAAATGAACTTTACGGTGTACTCACCTTCGGGAATTGTGAGCGAATAAAAACCATAAACATTGGTGGTGGCACCCCGCTTGAGTTCCTCCACAAAAATGCCGGCGCCGATGAGGGCCTCACCATTGGCGGCGTCTTTGATGTAACCGGAAAGGGTGGCTTTCTGATTCTGGGCCCGGGAAAATTGAATGGGAAAAACAGAAATCAGGACAAGAAGGGACAGGGCCCGGATAATAAATTTCATGAAAGTAAATAAGACAGCTTGATAGCAATGCAAACCTAAACCGAATAAGGGGCCTGCTTGTTTTGAAAATCATTTAGCGAACAGAATTCAGTCTGATTGATTCAGGTAGTTGGACTGAATTTTCGAAATCAACTATTTAGATTTCAATAGATTCGAATGTTTTATGCCTGTTTTGGTATTAACAACCACTCTGTAAATGCCTTCAGCAAATTGACTGAAATCAATTTTTTGTTCGAAGTCTGGTTTTATGTGATTTATGTTTTTAATCAAATTTCCCAATCCATTATAAAACTGAATATCAACAATCGGGCTGGCTGCCGAAATACTGAGATTGTCTGCGACTGGATTAGGCCAAATTGAAATGTTATCCGGTTCAGATATCGTTTTTTCGGAAGGTGTAAACAATTCTGAATATTGAATTCGTGCAATGCCTTTTGATGCAACCCCGTTAAAATTTGAAAAACCACCGCCAATCAAGATTTTATTTTCATTTTGAACAGCTGAAATATAACCATACAAATCGCAACCTGTCCCGGTGTTAAAATTCAAATCCCTTGTACCATTAGCATTTAAAACAATTACTCCATTCGCTGGTATGCTGTCATAAGAGGTAAAACCACCAACCACTACAATTTTGCCATTTTGCATCTCGCTGAAAGACATAATGTACGAGTAGCTAAAATCACCTGAAAAAATTGCAGAGTAGAATGAATTATCGACTGCTCCATATTCTTCAAGCAATTGAATTTTTTTAGAAGTAGATTCATGATACCCACATTTCAGGATTTTTCCACTAGATAACTGAATAGCATAGTCGGCAAAGCCAGAATTATCTCCATTAAAACCATTATCCTTACTTCCGTCATTATTCAAGCGCAAAAGAAAGATGGTGTTGGGATTTAGAGTATCTGAGAACTGACCTGAAACTAAAATTTTACCATTATCTTGGACAAAAATAGAAGAAACTCCTAAACTCCACCCTGGTAATACATTAAAGGAGCTGTCAATACTTCCATCTGTATTTAACCGAATAAACTTTTCACCATATGAATAATTGGTTCCTGTACCAGAAACTAATATTTTTTGATCATCCTGGATTGCAATCCTGTTCACCATGTTTAATCCTAAATAGGGTGTTGAAAAAGAAAAATCATAGCTACCGTCTGAGTTTAATCTTGCCAGATGATTGGGAGTTGAATTGCCATTGTAAGAATAAAAATCTCCGCATATAAGAATCTTTTCATCGTTCTGTATGGCAATCTGATCTACTCCGTGACCAAACATTCCAAAATCAGCCCCTGATCCTGGATTAAAAGTTTCATCTAGACTGCCGTCAGCGTTTAATCTCGCGATTCTTCTCCTATCTGCACCATTATAACTCGAAAAACTACCTCCAATCAGAATTTTCCCATCTTGCTGTAATTTAATGTCCTGAACAGATGGAAAAACACCAAATCCTCCCCCTATTCCGGGCGAAACAGCAAAAGTCGGATCAATTGCTCCAGAGTATTGAGCATGGCACAATTGCATGAGAAAAAGTCCGATTGCAATGAAAAAGGGAGTTTTCGAATTCAAGCCCATTCTTTAATTTGAAATTTTTTCGAAAACTAGGTAGATCACATTGTATTCACAAGTCAATTGTGCATCATTTACAGAGCTAGATTTTTCTGGCTTTAATATTTGCCGGGATACCCATCCGGATTTTTACTTTTGCCGCATGCTATCTCGTCTGTTCCGGAAGTTTTTTCCGTCCCTTAACCTTTTAATATTTTTGGTGTTCGGGGTTAATGCCCAGGAAATCATTGTAAATGAATACTACAATGCCTCTTCCCAGAGCGATGAATGGACCGAACTGGTGGTGGTGAAAGACGACCTCGACCTCCGCGGCTGGTACCTGGGCGATAACAATGCCGCCACCAGCAGCTGGCAGCCGAAAATTCAGTTCAATCCGAACAATGCTTTCTGGAACCACATGCGGGCAGGTACCGTGATTGTACTGGATCATGCCAGCGGTACCGACGAAAGCAACTGCGACGACCAGTCCAAATACGACTACGATAAATCCGACGGCTTTGTCCGTATGTGCGTGCGCGATCCCGACTATTTTCTGGGCGGCAGTACCACCACGCTTTTTCTGGCCGACGGCGGCGACTTTGTGCAGATAGTCAATCCTTCCGGAAAAATGATACACGGCATAGGACATGATGCCAGCCCCGGCGGCTCGGTGCAGGGAAGTCCCTGCTTCAGCTCATCGGCCAACTGGACCGACATCAATGGTACCAATGCCGATACGCCGCCCTGCCCGAATGGTCCGTTTACCTATTACAAATTCGGCATGTCGGCGCCTACCAGCCTGAAAATGATTTGCGGGACTTTGCCGGAGTTCAGTTCCGGTATGCAGGAATCATCCTCCAATCCCGTTATTGATACAACAGATACGGCCTTTGAGGGCATCGGAAACGGCACGTTCAATAATCAGTGGCTGACTGAACTCCGCGCCCCGGATTTTGAAGCTCAGACCATATGCCCGGTGATGCTGCCTACCGGTGCCATAAGTCTTACCTGGAACAGCATCCTCGACCCGCTTCCTTCTGACCAGACCTGCGGCTATATGGTGGTCCGCAACAGCACCGGTAATTTCGGCCTGCCGCCGCAGGGAAAAGAATTTACGGTTGGAAGCAGTTACGGAAGCGGAAATCAGACGGTTACAGTAGCGGCTCTTCTGGACCACACCGGAGCAGCAACAATCACTTACTCGGAAACCGGGCCAGGCAATTTTTTCTACCGTATATTTCTTTTCCGCTATAAAAACACCCCGGGTTTTGAACATCCTACCCGCGGCCGTACCTACAATACCGTGGAATTTGTCAAGGTGAATGGCGGTTCGGTTCCGGCAATTCCGGTCATCAACGACACACTTTGCCTGCCCGGCCTTGCTACCCTGATTGTGCCGCCATTTGCGATGCCGAATCCCAGTGGAATTGCCTGGTATCTTACCGCTACCGGGGGAAATCCAATCCTTATCAACCAGGATACGCTTCGCTATGCCGTGAGCCAGACAACTTCATTCTGGGTGGACTTTCCCAATGCTTCCTGGTGTAACGGGCAGCGGATTGAGGTGAAGGCCCTGGTTCAGACGCCCCTTGCTTCTTACCAGAATCCGGATTCTGTCTGCGAAGGCGTTCCGGCTGTGCTCGTCGGGGAAACCAGAGCAGGTCTTCAGTACAAATGGAAAGTTCTATCGGCACCGCCGGCTGTTACTTTCAGCGGATATGATTCTGCTTTGTTCAGCATCAGCACGCCGGCGACCAGCAAAAAGGAGTGGATTGTTTTTTCGGTGCAGACGAGCAATTCGGATGGCTGCCAGAGTGCGGTCATCATCGATTCGGTCTACACCATGCCATTCGAATGCAGCCTGTTTTCAGAGCCCGGTTTTCCCGTTGCAGGTAAGCCCCTTCAGGTAAAGGTAAAATCCGACCGCAATCCCTGGCAGGTAGGTGAGTGGATTGTAAACAAGGCAGAAGTGCTGGAGAAAAATCCTGTTTCCATCCGGATCTTCCCTGAAACGGTAAGCCCGGAAGTTCGCGCTGAAATTCTGGTACCCGACCCCAGAGACGGCATAGTATGCAAGGCCATACGCACACTCAATCCGGGCATAGAAAACCTGGTTCTGGGCCAGGGAAGTGCAGAAAACAAAACCCTCAGTTTCGAAGGAAAATCACCGGAGTATCTCCGCATTTTCAATCGCTGGGGAAAAATCGCGGCTGATTACGGAGCGGGTTACCGCAACGAATGGCCTGATAAGGAAACCGGCGCCGGAATTTATTTTTTTGAAGTAAAGTTTTCGGACGGGGCCTCAGCAAAGGGCTGGGTAGAATACAGGCCCTGAGACAGCGAAAATTTCGGATGATGCGGCTTCAGTCTTTGATGCACCGGATGCTGAAGGCATTGCCATACATTTCTATTGAGTCGTACATAAATTCTCCATAAAACTCAATGCCGCGAACCTTACCCCGGTAGTTTCCCGGTTCTTGCCAGGATGTCCACCAGTAAGCTGATTTTCCGTCCTCGTGAAAACTGGCATCTGCGTTCCGGTGACCGGCCGGGAGAGCCGTAAAACCGGAGCTGTTGCTGGCATTGAAATTCGGCGGATTCCAGAGACCATCGCCCCTGTCCCTCGAGCCTGTGGCTTTCAGTTTTCCTCCGGCGATGTCGTTTCCTCCGAGATGGTCAATCAGGGTTTGCCATTCTTCTGCAGAAGGAATATGCCAGCCAGCCGGACAAAGGCCCCGCGGATCTTTCAGGATATAGCCATTATAGCAAAGGCCGTATACTTTGGAATACTCCCTGTTGTTCTGATAATCTGCACAGGCACCGTGGTAGTTTTCTTTCCAGGCCGTGATGCCTTTTATGTTGGGGATGGAGTCCCCGTTCCGGAAGTGCCTTACCTTCAGGTTTTCCTTCATCCACACCTGTGAGCCGATTACCACCGATTCATAGGTATTGCCATCCGCATCACACAAATCGGCTGTTCTGAACTCAACCTGATTTCCCAGTACGGTATCCTTGCTGCCTCTGTTCTCCCATATGGAAAAAGCCTTCATAAAATAGCGGGTACCGGGCCTTAAACCGACTACAGGTGCTGTAAATTTCCCGGAATCTGCCATAGAAACAAGTTTACCGCTAAACAGGTCCCCGACTGGCTGGGTATCCAAGCAAACACCACCGGAAAGCAGGATGATTCCTGTATCAGAACGAATGATACCTCCGCAAATGGCCGATGTATCGCTGATCTGCTCTGCCGGCAGCGTTTCAACCAAAGGCGGATTCAGCTGAGGATTTTCCGGTAAAGGAAGCGGCTCTTCGCGGTCGCATGCACACTGCTGAAAGCTGCAAAGAATGATGACAAAAATGAAATCACGGAAAACAGAAGAGATTTTTCTTTCATGCATCATAATATCTGCCTTGTTGAAAGGACAAATCTATGCAGACAAGCCGAAAAGAAAAACCGACAGAATTGAAATCCCAGATCTGCCTGCAGCTGCAAAAGCTGGCTTATCGCTGGATCATTTCGCTCATCCGAAGCTTAAGGTCGGTGAGCCTTCGTTTGGTATCCCGGGCAAAATCACCCCGCATCATCCAGTCGTAATAAGAAGGATCCTGCTGCAGTACATCGGTTACCAGCTTGCCCTTATGCTTGCCGAAGTTGAAAATTACCTGGCCCTTTTCATTGTACACCATCCGGCTGGCCAGATCGTACTGATTGCCGCGGCTCAGCTTGTCAAGCACCTCCACATCGTTTACAACGGGAATGCTCACATTGCCTTTTTCATCCTTTCGCTCCTGATTTTCATAGCGTTTTACCTGCTCGATCAGTACCTGAAAGGTAACATAGGTATCGAATTCGGCAGAGTGGGCTCTTCCTTCTTCGCTCATTTCCCTGCCGCAATAAAAGCGGAAGGCAGCGGCCAGGTTTCTCGGCTCCATGTAGTGGAAAATCTTCTGTGCATCTACCATTTTACGCTTGCTCAGGTCGAAATCAATTCCGGCACGGATAAATTCCTCCACCAGCAACGGCAAATCGAACTTTACAGAATTATAGCCTGCCAGGTCGCAGCCTTCCAGAAAGTTCATAATCTCAGATGCAGCCTTGCGGAAAGTGGGGCAGTCTTTTACATCCTCATCGTAAATTCCGTGGATGGCGGAGGTTTCGGCCGGAATCGGAATTTCAGGATTGATGCGCATGGTTTTCTGAAGGCTGCTCCCGTCCGGCATGGCACGGAGCATGGAAATCTCCACGATGCGGTCCGAAATGGTATCCACGCCGGTGGTTTCAAGGTCAAAAAATGCCAGTGGCTTTTTCAGTTTCAGTCCGTGATGCATTGACTATTTTGGTTTCTGTAATGAACAAATCTGACGGGCAAAAGCCGGAACATCCCTGCCTCCGAAGTTTCCGGAACTCATCAGCAGAAGCACATGATTGGAATAGTGCTTCCCTTCAAGGTCCTGAAACAGACTTTCACTCTGCGTATATACCTGCAGGTCGCTTCTGGTAAATGCATTTTGAAGGTCTTTTTCTGAAATGGGCTCAAGCTTCTTGTGCTCCACTACTTTAGGATTAAAATAAACCAGGGCTTCATCGGCGGGATCCGTGGAACCAGCATAGTTACCGATGAATTCCCGGTTCAGACTGGAGAAGGTATGGAGTTCGAGCACCGCGATGATTTTGCGGTCGGGGTACTGCTCTTTTACCGCCCGGATGCTGGCAGCTACCTTGCTTGGCGCATGGGCAAAATCGCGGAAGACCACCAGACCTTCCTTTTCAGCTGCCGTTTCCAGCCGGCCCGAGGCACCTTCAAAGCTCTGAATTGCCTCAAAAAATACGTTGTCGTGAATACCAAGACGGCCAAGAAGGGTTCGTGCTCCGTTGGCATTGTTGAGGTTGTGGTTGCCGAAAAAACGCAGTGGAATTTCTTTTCCATCTGGCGTTAGCCAGTAGGTCCTGCCGTTTTTCACCACATGCGCAGGGGTTCCGTATTCCAGCACGGTGACATCGTCCCGCTCCTTTTTACAGATGACCGAAGCCAGGGCATCTTCTTCATTTACAATCAGCACCCCGGCTTTCGGACTGGCATCGGCAAAGCGGTCAAACTGCCGCACATAGGCATGTTCGGTGGGAAAAACATTGATGTGATCCCAGGCTATGCCCGTCACCAGGCCGATATGGTGCTGATACACCAGAAACTTAGGCCTCTGGTCTTCCGGGGAAGACAAATATTCATCTCCTTCCAGTACGATGATGGGGGCTTCTTCAGAAAGATGGACCGTGCGGTCGAAACCCTTTACCGAGGCACCTGCCAGGTAATCAAACTTGCGGCCGGCATGCCGGAGCACATGCATCACCATGGCAGTCGTGGTCGTTTTTCCGTGGCTGCCGGCAATGACAATTCTTTGCTTGTTGCGGGCATGCTCATAAATCAGCTCCGGATAGGAAAGACAGCGGATGCCAAGCTCTTTTGCACGAAGCAGTTCCGGATTGTCGGCCCTGGCATGCATGCCCACCACCACCAGATCCAGCCCGGCATGAATTTTTTCGGGGAACCAGCCTTCTTCTGCCGGCAGCAGCCCGGCTTTTTCGAGGCGGCCGCGGGAAGGTTCAAAAATTTCATCATCAGAGCCGCTTACCCGGTTGCCAAGTTCTTTCAGGGCCAGGGCAAGCTGGTGCATGGCGCTTCCGCCTATTGCGGTAAAATGAATGTTCAGGTTCTTCAGTGACATGACAAAATCGATTGGGAAGCAATGCCCTCCGCCGGGCAAAAGTAGCCCGAAATTTTCTTTGGCCGAAGGTAATCACAGCCTTTTGGAAATAATTTCCGCGGGCTACCTTGCCCGTTCATTAAAGCCATAAAAATGACCCTCCGCGAGTCCCAGCAAATTGTAGACGAATGGATCCGCACCATCGGTGTGCGCTACTTCAGTGAACTTACCAACACCGCCGTCCTGATGGAAGAAGTGGGTGAGCTGGCCCGCATCATGGCCAGAGAATACGGAGAACAGTCATGGAAACCGGGTGCAGAAAAAGAAGACCTGGGAGATGAAATGGCCGATGTGCTTTTTGTGCTCATCTGCCTGGCCAATCAGACTGGGGTAAACCTCGAAGAAGCCCTGCTGCGAAACCTTGAAAAAAAGACAAAACGCGACCTGAACCGCCACCGCAGCAACGACAAACTTAAAGACTGAGCTTTTATCCCAGAAAACGCATTAGAAAATCTATTCCGAGCCTAACCTGCTTCAAATCAGATGCTTCGCCGCCTTTTCTTCTGTATCCGTAGCGCTGCTACGAATTTCGAATAAAAGGCGCTGATTTATTGCATGTTAGGCTCTCATAACGAAGTTCTAAAGCATTATCTGAGTTTATTGCATCAGCCAGCGCAGGTTTTTTCTTTCCTTTTCGCATTGTCCGGTTAAAGCTTTACCAAGCATTAGATAAATTCTGTGAGGAGAATTCGCCACAAGAGCAGAGGGTATTGGGTCAAATGAAATCCATCGGTTTGCAAAATGCCTCTGCCGAAAATCAGGATTGCCTACTGAAGAAGGTGCATCTTCTCCCGTTTCTTCCAGCCGGCTTTGGAAGGATATGGTACGAAATAAACCTTCAGATCTGCCTGCGCTTCATAGGCAACAAAATAAACTTTCAGGTCTGCCTGAGCAGGATAGCGGGTGAAATGCCAGTGGCCCTCGTTGCCACTTGCCGCTGAAGCGTTCTTCTCTCTGAAGACACAGAGCTCGGCCTGGCTCTCATATTTAACCAGAAACACTTTTACATCTGCCTGTGAGGGGTAGGGTACAGAAAAAACCTTCTGAGCCCTGGCGCAATGCATTGGCAGCCAGGCAAAACAGGTGAAAATGATTTTATTAAGCAGGGTGCTTTTCACCATGGTACTGATGTTTAGCAATGTAAAGAGGAATTCTATTTCTGAACCACCCAGCGAAGGCGAACAACTGTTTTTTCGCCGGATACTGACAGGGAATAAATTCCTTCCGGAAGTTCCTGTGCAGACAGGGGCAGCAGATTCCGGCCGGCAGCGGCCAGAAGCACAAGGGACTTCAGCTCTCTTCCGCCGGCATCCCGGATGCTGATCTGAACACGCTCCTCTGTCCCCGCATACCATTCCAGCCAGCTGTAATTTTTGCCTGGATTGGGGAAAATTGAAGGCCCTTTCCGGACTTCAATTTCCGGATTTGCGGTTACCGTTCCCATGCTGCTCAGGCTCAGATTGTCAAACCGTGCCCGCGCTCCGTTTTTCACCGTCACCAGGCCGGCAATGGGATTGCTGCCCAGGTTGATGCTGCGGCTGTAATAGAGTGTCCAGTTTTGTCCGTCCACCGAATAAAAACTCTTCACCAGGTTATTGCTCCGGGTGAGACGAAGCCACATGGGCATGGGCAGTTCGGTCACCAGCTGATAGGCATTGGAAGCGCCGTTGCTGCTGCGCCACTGCCAGAAAACCCCGCGGGTATCCAGGGAAGAAACTGCGGCAAAAGCCGCCGATGAGTCGATACTGCTGCGCATCATCAGTCCGCCGAGGTCGTTCCATACAGGCGAAACGCTCAGTACCCGGCAGGTGAGGGTGTCGGTTCCCTGCATTGGACGGTAAAGGATGGTGAGCCTGTCGTAGGTGGAAGAAGAATAACCTTCAGACCATGACCGAAGCTCGTATTCCTGAAAGGTGGAATCCATGCAGATGCTGCCGCTGCGGAATGTGTAGCCGATGTCGGCGAGCTGCCAGCTGTTGGGGCCAGGGAAGCAGTTTTCATCACCAAAACCGAAATTCACCACCGGCAAACCATTGCTATACTGGTAATTATAGCCGCTGGAAGCCGTTTCGCCATTGGCAAGCACCAGCTCTATTTCGAGGTTGTACGGCCCTGTTGTCGGATATACCTGCGCACCCTGAAGCACCTCGGCAGCCGGCATTTCTACATAAAAACTGTCTTTCAGAGGCCCGAGTGGCTGCACAGAAAAAGCCACCCGCACATAGCCCGCGCTGGGCGAGGCAAAGGGATCCTGATAAAAATTCACATCCCGGATTTCCCGGTTAGAGACCATGCGCCCGCTGAGGATAAGTTTGCCGGAAGCCACCTGCGTATGCAGTCGCAGCAGGCCCGAGGTATTGCCGTTGTAAAACACCCCGGAGGAATCATCCGAAAAAACCTGGCAGCGGTCGAGGATGGCACAGCCCGCCCGGTTGATGAAGGTGGGGTAGCGCGTAAGCGTGTAATTGCCGTCGGCCATCAGGCTGGTTCCCTGTGCCGGATTGAGGTTTTCACTTTTGGTCTGATGCGAGTGGGGGAGATTAAGTCCGTGACCCAGCTCGTGGGCAATGCCGCCGAAATAGGTTACAAAGCGGTCGGCCCAGAGACCGGTCTGGCCCAGGTACTGCAGATTAAGCTGGGGATAGTCGGTGGCAAAGCAGGTTCTTCCAAGACCATAGTAGGGCAGTCCGCTCATCTGCTCAAAGGCGGGCGTGGCAACCAGCACCAGCGAATGCTGACTCACCACCAGGTCCGGATTATCATTTCTGAACTGATCAACCTCATTGATCAGCAGGTCGTTTCCGTTGTTGCGGTAGGCATTCAGGTTCAGGGCGCCGTCAATCTGCACAAGGCGGATGCTGTCCGGATGCAGGGTTTCGGTAAAAAGGCCAAAGGTTTTATTGCCGTATCCGCTGGCCTCCATCTGCTGCCCGTAATACTGCTGCAGCCAGAGCATCATGGCGCTGATGCGTTTACGGTGATTTCCATCCAATGGAACATCGGCCGCCTTGAAATAAAACACATTGAGGTTGTGCGGTTTGGCAGAAGAATATTCGACGCCATTGTACACCGTGGTGTAGCCGAAAAGCCGCAGGGGCAGGCATAGCAGGACAAAAATCAGGGTTCTCAATCGCATGGCAGACAGGAGATTTGCCTGCAAGATTGGAAAAGCAACGGCAGTGTACAAGCCTATTTGTATTTGGGCCTGTTCCCGGGGCTGTCCAAAAAACCATGTCCAGAACATTCCTGCCATACAATATTTGGCAAGATGGATATCTGTCCTTTTGTGACTTTTTTGGCTATTTCTGCGAATTTCTACCGATAACCGGTCCCACTGGGATCCGACGTACCAACTATTATTCTGCTGCAGAAGACATGTTCTTTCTATTTAGACAGCCCCAAAAAGGATGTATGGCAAACGCACGCTGGCAAGGTGGTCTGAATCCGGGCGTATCCGCACAAGGCAGAACCTGTGCTACAGGTTCCTACCAACTTAACCTCAAAGGTTATCAAAACCTTCGCGGTTTTTGGTATTTTTGACTACCCCTTCAAAAACTGACGGGTCACGTACTGCATGATGCCGCCGTGCCGGTAGTATTCAATTTCAACCTGAGAATCCAGACGCGAAATTGCCTCAAATTCCAGCACGTTGCCGTCTTCTCTTGTCGCTGAAACCTGCAGCATCTGTCCTGGTTTGGTGTTTCCTGCGAGTCCGCGGATGCTGAACACCTCGCGGCCTGTCAGGCCAAGGCTTTCGGCATTCTGCCCTTCCTTGAACTGCAGCGGCGCCACGCCCATTCCTACCAGGTTGCTGCGGTGGATTCGCTCGTAGCTTTCTGCAATCACCGCCCTGATGCCCAGCAGGTATGTGCCCTTGGCTGCCCAGTCGCGGCTGGAACCGGAACCGTATTCTTTACCGGCCAGTACCATGAGCGGTGTGCCTGAAGCGCGGTATTTTACAGAGGCATCGTACACCGAGGTCTCTTCTCCCGTAGGAAAATAGGTGGTGAATCCGCCCTCTTTGGTGGCTACCTTATTTTTGATGCGGACATTGGCAAAGGTTCCGCGAACCATCACCTCATCATGACCGCGGCGGCTGCCATAGGAGTTGAAGTCTTCTTTCGCCACACCACGGTCCAGGAGGTATTTTCCGGCCGGAGTTGCTTCCTTGAAAGAACCTGCCGGAGAAATGTGGTCGGTGGTAACCGAATCGCCGAGCGAAAGAAGCACGCGGGCTCCTTCGATGTCGGAAATCTGTCCGGGCTCCATGGCCATGTTTTCGAAGAACGGAGCCTCCTTGATGTAGGTGGAAGAGGCATCCCAGCTGTACACCTCGCCGGTGGCTGCTTCGAGCGCCTGCCAGCGGCTGTCGCCGTCGAAGATGGTGCCGTAGCTGCTCTGGTACTCGGCAGCGGATACGGATTTTTTAATGGTCTCGTTGATTTCTTCGGTGCTTGGCCAGATGTCTTTCAGGAACACGGCATTGCCGGCCTGATCCATGCCGATGGGCTCCGATTCAAAATCGATGTCTACCTTTCCGGCAATGGCATAAGCCACTACCAGCATGGGTGACATGAGGAAGTTCATTTTTACCTGCGGATGCACGCGGGCTTCGAAGTTGCGGTTGCCGGAAAGTACGGAGGCAACTACCAGATCGCCGCTGTCTACTGCCTTGGCAATGTGATCGGGCAGGGGACCGGAATTCCCGATGCAGGAAGTGCAGCCATAGCCTACCACATTGAATTTCAGGGCCTCAAGGTCGTCGAGAAGCTCGGCCTTGCGCAGGTATTCGGTTACTACTTTAGAACCCGGAGCCAGCGAAGGCTTCACCCAGGGTTTCACATTGAGTCCTTTTTCGCGGGCCTTGCGGGCTACCAGTCCGGCACCGATCATAACCGAAGGGTTGGAGGTATTGGTGCAGGAGGTGATGGCAGCCAGAACCACATTGCCGTCGTAGAGCATGTAGTCTTCTTTGCCGTCGTGCACATACACTGCCTTCATGTCGCCCTCGCCGATGACGGAGGTCTGAGCCGAAGCACGCTGAGCAGCCGGCACATATTTCCTTCCGAATCCTTCCTGAATGAGGCCGGAAAACTTCGACTTGAACTCGCTTACCACAATTTTATCCTGTGGGCGCTTGGGTCCTGATACAGTAGGAACCACGGTAGAAAGATCCAGTTCCACCACCGAAGAATATTCAATCGGTTCGGAGTGATCGAGCCAGAGCATGTTGGCTTTACAATAGGCTTCTACGGTTTTCACCAGTTCTTCCGGACGGTTGGTCTTGCGGAGGTAGTCCAGTGTCTGATCATCCACAGGGAAGAAGGAAACCGTACTTCCGAATTCCGGCGACATGTTGGAAATGGTAGCGCGATCGGGAACAGTAAGCGTGGCCAGTCCTTCGCCGAATACTTCCACAAATTTACCCACCACGCCGTGCTTGCGCAGAAGCTGGGTAATGGTGAGCACCATATCGGTGGCGGTTGTTCCGAGGGGAAGCTTGCCGGTGAGTTTCAGACCCACCACTTCGGGCATGATGAAGAACAGGGGCTGACCCAGCAGGGCAGCTTCTGCTTCGATGCCGCCCACACCCCAGGCAACAACGCCGATGCCGTTTACCATGGGCGTGTGCGAGTCGGTGCCCACGAGGGTGTCCGGAAAAGCAACACCGTTGCGCACCTGTACGCCCTTTGCCAGGTACTCCAGGTTCACCTGATGGCAGATGCCCATTCCCGGAGGAACCACAGAGAAGTTATCGAAAGATTTCTGAGCCCACTTGAGGAACTGGTAGCGTTCGCCGTTGCGGTCGAATTCCACTTCCACATTTTTTTCGAGGGCATCGGCGGTTCCGAAATAATCCACCATCACAGAGTGGTCGATGACCAGGTCTACCGGAATGACGGGATTGGCCTTTTTCGGATCTTTGCCTTTGCGCTTGAGTTCACCACGGATGGAGGCAATGTCCACCACCGCCGGAACACCGGTAAAATCCTGCATCAGCACACGGGCAGGCATAAAAGGAATTTCCTTGTCAGCAGGCTGTGGCTTCCAGCCGAGAACGGTTTCTACATTTTCCTGCGTAATGGCAAAGCCGTCGTAATTGCGCAGGGCATTCTCCACCAGAATACGGATGGAGTAAGGCAGTTTGGAGATGGCATGGCCCTTTTTCTGAAGCTCAGCCAGGCTGTAGTATTTTACATTTCCGTTGGGAGTGGAAAGTTCTTTTACAATTCCGTAGAGGTCGTTCTTTTCTGACATAGTATGCTGGTGCTAAGTGATTTGCGGAAAGTATGCTTTCCGGGCCGCAAAGGTAGTTTTTTAACCCGGAATTTACATTAGGAAATCTATTCCGGTCCTATCCGCCGCGGCGGACAAATCAGAGGCTTCGCCAGCCCATCTTCTCAAACCGTAGCGCTGCTACGCTTTTCGAATCTAAGCTGCTGATTTTTTGCATTTTAATCCCTCATTACGAAGTCCTCATGCAAAATCCGGGTTTGAACGCAAGAAGGCAAAAACTGCGGCTTGCGTATTTCCGTTATTGCGTTCGTAGGGAAAAAAGGCCTGAGGTCGTTTTTTTCGGGCGCCTGTTTCGCCTGATAAGCCATCATGCGAAACACCGGGTGCTTCTGTACAATCTTTTCGACTGAAAACCGTCGAAAAGGATTTTCCATTCGCCCCCTGGCGCTTATTAAGGCGAAAGTCCGAGGCCAAAAGCCACCGTGTCGGCTCAGGGATTGAATTGATTACAGGTTGTTTTTTGTGTTCCGGTTCTTTTCCTCACAAACCGGATAGCAAGCCGGGCTGCAAGGTGGCTTGTTGGAAAATGAATCAGAACAGCGACACATTGCTTTGCGCATAAAAACATTTTGTAATCCTATTACAGGCATTTTTGTCCCGGCGGTCTGACCAAAGGTGCCGACCGCCGTCAGTGCCTTTGGCCGGACGGCGGGTTTGAAAAAGCAAGCTGCCCGCGTGAGGGGGCGCAGCGGAAATCCTTTGCCATGTGGCAAAGATTGCAGCGAAGGACCCGGTTCTGCCATCGGGCAGAACACGCCCAGAAAGAAAAAAACAGATTTAAGATCCGCAGGCTTCGCAGGCCTCCGGATTGTCCAGCGAACAGGCCATGGCTGCCATTTTGGATTCCATGTCTTCGTTCATATCCAGCACCGGTTCAAGAGCAACTTCGGCCTGCTTTTCCACCGTGAACTTGATGGCATCAGCTGCCGCCTTGGTACGCAGGTAGTACATGCCGGTTTTAAGTCCTTTCTTCCAGGCATAGAAGTGCATGGAGGTAAGCTTGCCGAAATTCGGGTCTTTGATGTGAATGTTCAGGCTCTGGCTCTGGCAGATGTAGGCGCCGCGGTCGGCCGACATATCCATGATGGTCTTCTGGCTGATTTCCCAAACGGTCTTGTAAAGATCCTTGATGTTCTGCGGAATTTCTGCAATGTTCTGCACGGAGCCATTGGCTTCGATGAGCTTGTTCTTCATGCTTTCGTTCCAGAGGCCGAGGTCTACCAGGTCCTTCAGGAGGTGCTTGTTTACCACGATGAACTCACCGGACAAAACCCTGCGGGTGTAAATGTTGGAGGTGTAAGGCTCAAAGCACTCGTTGTTGCCAAGAATCTGGGAGGTACTGGCCGTTGGCATTGGTGCCACCAGCAGGGAATTGCGAACGCCGTGCTCCATTACTTCCGCACGAAGGGCTTCCCAGTTCCATCGGCCGGACTTCGGTGTCACGCCCCACATATCGAACTGGAAGATACCTTCTGAAACGGGAGAGCCCTTCCAGGTTTCGTAAGGACCTTCTGTTCTTGCCAGTTCCATGCTGGCTTTCATGGCACCATAGTAAATGGTTTCATGAATGTCTTCGTTGAGGCGCTGGGCTTCTTCACTGTCGAAGGGCATTCGCAGCTTTATGAAAGTATCAGCAAGACCCTGCACCCCGATTCCGATGGGCCGGTGGCGAAGATTGGATCTTTCTGCCTCCGGAACAGGATAATAATTGATATCAATGATCCTGTTGAGGTTGCGGGTAACCTGAGCCGTTACCTCCATCAGTTTTTGATGGTCAAACTTCCCGTTGATGATGAACTTGGGAAGCGCAATCGAAGCCAGGTTGCAGACGGCTACTTCATCTTTGGAAGTGTACTCCATAATCTCGGTACAGAGATTGGAGGACTTGATGGTTCCCAGGTTTTTCTGGTTGCTCTTGTTGTTGGCATGATCCTTAAAGAGCATGTAAGGCGTACCGGTTTCGGTCTGAGCTTCCAGAATTTCAAACCAGAGATCCTGTGCCTTAATGACCTTGCGGGCACGGCCTTCTCTTTCATAACGCTCGTAAAGCGCCTCAAATTCATTTCCGTAGCAATCGGCAAGGCCGGGGGCTTCATTCGGACAGAAGAGTGACCATTCTTCGTTGGCTTCCACCCGCTTCATGAACAGGTCCGGTATCCAGAGTGCGTAAAACAGGTCTCTGGCCCGAAGCTCTTCCTTACCGTGGTTTTTCTTCAGCTGCAGAAAATCTACCACATCGGCATGCCAGGGTTCCAGGTAAACGGCAAAGGCTCCTTTGCGCTTGCCACCTCCCTGGTCTACATAACGGGCTGTGTCGTTATAAACCTTCAGCATCGGGATGATGCCGTTGGAAGTACCGTTGGTTCCCTTGATGTAGGATCCGGTTGCACGTATGTTGTGGATTGCCACTCCGATGCCGCCGGCAGACTGGGAAATTTTGGCACACTGTTTCAGGGTGTCGTAGATGCCGTCTATGCTGTCTTCCTTTACCGTAAGGAGGAAGCAGGAGGAAAGCTGGGCTTTCGGTGTTCCGGCATTGAAAAGGGTAGGAGTGGCATGGGTAAACCAGCGCTCGCTTAGCAGGTTGTAGGTTTCAATTACAGAGTCAATGTCCTCCTGATGAATTCCAACTGCCACGCGCATGAGCATCTGCTGCGGTCTTTCCACCACTTTTCCGTCCAGTTTAAGCAGGTAAGAACGCTCGAGGGTTTTGAAACCAAAGTAATCGTAACCGAAATCCCGGTCGTAAATGATGGTACTGTCGAGAATGCTGGCATTCTTTTTTACCACCTCATATACTTCGCGGGAAATGAGCGAAGCATTTTCTCCGGTTTTCGGATCCACATACTGATAAAGTCTTGTAATCGTATTGGAGAAAGACTTGCTGGTAATTTTATGCAGATTGGAAATGGCAATACGGGCTGCGAGTACGGCGTAGTCCGGATGCTTCGTTGTAAGCGAAGCAGCGGTTTCTGCTGCAAGGTTGTCAAGCTCGGTGGTCTGAACTTTATCGTAGATTCCATCAATTACCTTCCTGGCAACTTCATGTGGCTGAACAAAGCGCATGTCGAGGCCATAGCTCAGCTTTTCTATTCTGGCGGTTACCTTGTCGAACTTTACGGTCTCGTGTCTTCCGTCTCTTTTAATTACTAGCATGTCGGAGCTTCCGGTTTTGTAATGATGAAATACTGTCCTGATAAAATTTGAAAAAGTGCAGAGGGTAAAAAGGCCCCTGTCAGCTACTTGGTTTTGGTAGGCAAAACCTCATCGCCGATGGCCAAAAATAAGAAAGAATTGATTGCATCAACAGCCTTTGAAAAAAAATTTTTATTCTGATAATCAGGGATTTAGAGTATTATTGCGCTGAATTATCATAACACAATTCAGAAGCTTTTTTTTGAGTTTATGACTGCGATTTGCCGCTGCTTTTTATCTTGTTTCCTGCTGATTTTTCTGATGTTGTCCTCCTGCCGGCCATCGCAGGTTCAGTTGAAAAATCCCGAGCTCAGCCGGATCGACAGCCTCGAATCTGCCATGAAAACGGCTGAGCAAAAGGCACCTCAGGAACCTGACCTGAATCTTGCCATGCATCTGGCAAAGGCCTATCAGGATTATGCGGCTGGTCATCCGGAAGACAGTCTTTCGCCCAAATTTCTATTCCGTGCCGGACAGGTAATTGAAAATGTGTTTGACGACAAGGGCCGGGCACTTGAACTTTATTATTCTGTGTACCGGAAATACCCTAAATCGGGCTATGCGCCGTTTGCCTTATTTATGACCGGTAATCTGCACCACAGCATCCGTGATTCTGCCAATACCGTAAACATGCTCAATCTCTTTCTGGCGAAATATCCGGAGCATTCCCTTAAAGCTGATGCTGCTGCCATGATTGCCAGCTTTGGTGCTTTACCTGATACAGTTTCGAGCTCTGCTGTTATTCCCTGAGCCCGGGGCCGGAATTAATCAGCATTTCCGTTCCGCTTATCTCCTCTTCAAATGGCCTCAGCAGCGGTGCAGAAAGCATACCGGTGAGTTTCTCCTTTAAATCAAGCTCAGTAAGATTGTGTTCCAGCATGCCGTCGTGCGCTATGGAAATCTGGCCTGTTTCTTCCGACACCACCAGAATAACGGCATCAGTCATTTCGGATAATCCCAGGGCAGAGCGATGACGGAGTCCAAAGTTGGGAGGCAAATCCTGATTCTCGGAAACAGGAAGAATGCATCTTGCTGCTTTGAGACGTCCTCTTGAAATGATGACTGCACCATCGTGCAGTGGACTGGTTTTGGAAAAAATGCTTAATAAAAGGTCTCTTGAAACGATGGCATCCATCGCCGTTCCGGTTTCTGCATAAAATTTCAGCTCGGTGCTTCTGGCAAAAACAACAAGACCGCCGCAGTGAGTCTGGCTCATTTTTCCGGCGGCCTCGATAACGGGCAAAAGCTGGAGGTTATCTCTTCTGGCAGAGCCTGAAAAAATACCACCAAACAGGCCCTCCTCCGACATCAGGGAGGTTTTGCCAATGACAAGGAGGATTTTACGGATTTCCTGCTGAAACAGAATAAGTGCTGCCAGACCGCCAACTCCCACAAACTGTCCGAGCAGGCTGCTCAGCATCTCCATACCCAGCGAACTCACCACCTTGTAGATGGCATAGATGGCCATGATGCCAATAAATATCTTTTGTGCAACCGAGCCGCGGATGAGTTTGTAAACCTGATAAACCAGATAGGCCACCAAGAGGATATCCAGCACATCGATGATGCGCAGATCAAGGAATCCTATTTTCAGACCCAGGAGCATTGTCGCAAGGTAGGAAAAAATGCCTTCATTCCTTCCTGCTCTGGGCTGCAGGCCATAAAAAAACCCCGCCACTGGCGGGGTTTAGCTGGGTTGAGCAGTAAAAAATCGTATGGATTATAGTTTCCTGTGGTTTTATCAGAAACCGGTTTCACTGCCTGAAACCCATTCTGATACAAAATTCTTCATACACGTTTTGCTTTCTTTGCGAGGTTGTCCGGCTGGTTTCCCTTCCGGACAATACAAAGGAAGGCTGTTGAATTCTATCTGCTGATGTGCCAATTCCGAAAACACTACTTTCACCAGTGTTGGAAATAAAAAGGCGCTGTTTTTTAGATAAATAATTAATAAATAAAAGAAAATCAATTGATTAAAAATTTAGCCCGAAGGTTTGGGTGTTAAATTTCCGGGTAAGTTTCAGGTCTTTTTTTCCGGCTTTTCGGCGAAACGAAGGCATTCGCGTATTACGGAATCTTTAGCACTTGTCCGGCCTGATGTCACCCGACGCAAATATTCTGTTCTGCAATCAAACTTTTTTGTCCTTCAGGCCGTTTTTACAGAGAACAGAACACAGCATATATGGAAGCGACTAAGCAGAAGAGAAAAAAAACGGAAGTGAACATGAAGGATTTGGTTAGCTCGGCATACCGGGATTTCGTTCTTACAGAAGGTAAAGAACCGGTTTCGGTTTATCAGCTCGGAAAAAAAGCCGGATTCAGTGAAGAAGAATTTTTCAGCAGCTTCAGTTCGCTGCATTCAGTGCCTACAGATATCTGGAAAGTGCATCTGGAATCCGCTGCTGCTGTCATGCGCGGAAATCCCGAATATTCTGTTTTTTCGGGCCGGGAAAAATTCCTGTTGTTTTATTTTTCCCTTGTACAGCAGCTGAAAAAGGACCGAAGTTTTGTTAGCTGGTCTGTTTCAAACTGGAAAAATCCGCTCAAGCCGGCTTCCGCCAGGAAGGAAGTGGCGCAATGGGTTAAATCTTTTACTGAAGAAATTCTCAACGAAGCCAGGATGTCGGGAGAAGTGAAAGAACGGGGTAAACTCGGAAATCACTATGCCGATGCCATGCTGCTTCAATTCTGGTTTATTCTTGACTTCTGGATGAAAGATGAGAGCGCAGACTTTACCGACACTGATGCCCTGATTGAGAAAAGCCTCGGTCTTGGTTTTGATCTTCTGGGCGAGGGTCCGCTGGAAAAGGCACTGGATCTGGGACGCTTCCTTATTGGCAGGATATTGCCGCAAAATGCATGAAAACGCAGCAAAACATTCCTGTAGGCAGGGCGGAAAGGGCAGGCGAATTTCTTCGTACAGGAGCAAAAATCGGTGTCAATTACCTGAAGCATTATGCACGGCAGGTGAGTGGTGCTGAATCTCCCCGCGAGCTGCTGCATGAAGATAATGCACGGGATGTTTATCAGTCCCTTAGTAAACTTAAAGGCTCAGCTCTTAAGGTGGCCCAGATGATGAGCATGGATAAGGCCATCCTCCCGCGTGCCTATGCAGAAAAATTTCAGATGAGCCAGTATTCGGTTCCTCCGCTGTCTGCCCCGCTGGTCATACAAACCTTCCGGCGTAGTTTCGGCAAGGGCCCTGATGAACTTTTCGACTCCTTTTCCCTCAATGCCAGCAACGCAGCTTCCATCGGTCAGGTTCACAAGGCAGAAAAAAATGGAAATACTCTGGCTGTTAAAGTGCAGTACCCGGGCGTAGCTGCCAGCATTCGCTCCGATCTGAAAATGGTAAAGCCCTTTGCAACAAAACTGATGGGTCTCAATCCGGCTGATGTGGACCTTTACAGCACAGAGGTGGAAGCCAGATTGCTTGAGGAAACCGACTATGAACTGGAACTGCGCCGATCTGTTGAGATATCAGGTGCATGCAGCCATTTGAATGATCTGCTTTTTCCGCGCTATTATCCGGAGCTGAGCAGCCGCTTCATTCTCACGATGGACTGGCTGCCCGGTTTGCATCTCAACGAATTTCTGGAGGGAAATCCATCACAGGAGGAAAGAGACCGGGCCGGTCAGGCACTATGGGATTTTTATGAATTTCAGATTCATACGCTTCGTCAGGTTCATGCGGATCCTCATCCGGGCAATTTCCTTTTACAGGCAGATGGCAGGGTAGGAGTGATTGACTTCGGCTGTATCAAGGAAATTCCGGAAACTTTTTACCATCCGTATTTCTCGCTCATCAATCCGGAATCCATCCGGGAAGAATCATCAACCATAAAACTGTTTGAGGCTCTGGAGTTTCTTCACCCGAGCGATACACCAGCGGAAAGACGATTTTTCCTCCCTCTGTTTCTGAAAATGATTGCCATGCTGGGCAAGCCCTTTCAGGAACAGTATTTTGATTTTGGCAATGATGATTATTTCAACGGAATTTATGGTTTTGCTGAAGAACTGGCGGCCATGCCGGAAGTACGAAATTCTAAAAAAGCGCGGGGAAGTAAAGATGGTCTGTACATAAACCGCACATACTTTGGTCTTTATTCTCTTCTGAACCAGCTTAGGGCCAGAGTACGAACGCATTCTGCTTTTTTGCAGCCGGAGGCAATGATATAGGTTAAGCCGAATTTTTGCAGGAAAAGCAGATCTGCAATTGCCTGCTTCTTAATCCCGGATTCTGGGTTAATACGGTTTTAGCTTACTGCTCATCAGCAGCACATCTCCTTTTTGTCTGAGTACCGCAATGCCAGCCATTTCCGCGCTTTCTACCACAGATTTCGGGAAACTCATGCCGGCAATACCCAGAAAAATCTTCATGCCGGAGTAGAGTGGATACAGCGCCCGGAAATTGGGCAGTTTCCTGTGCAGCAGATTTTCCAGATCAGCCGGGTGGACTTTGTGCTTGATTTCAATGATGGCCACTGCATCGCCGTTGTACATCACCACATCAAATTCATCCTGAATTTTTCCTTTATGGCCATGAAGGCCAAAAGCGATGGAATCAAACTGAATGTTTCCCAGTACTCTGTTTTCCTGTAGGCTGTGAGCGAAAAAATCTTCTGCTGCATCACCAAGGTTTAAGCCAATGCCGCTGATAATTCGTTTGGTTTCAGCCAGAAGGAGGGTATTTCGTTCGAGCTGCTGCTCTGTTTTTTCCTGTTGCGCAATTAACTGTGCAAACAGCTTTTCATTTCTTGTATGCAGAAGGTCTGTTTTCTGCTGGCTTTTCTGAAGGGCAATCATGCCCTTTTCAAAACGGTCTAATCTTGTAGTCCTCATGTTTGTTAGTTTGAACAAAGGTAAAAAAATCTTTTTGAAGGGCAGCCTTTCCCGGAATTTCCACCGTAGCAAAAAAAATGCCCTGCCGAAGCAGGGCATTTCAGGTGTTCCGGAATCTGATCAGGCTTTTGCCTCTTTCTTTACAACGGAAAGCTTCAATTCCTCTTTGCCTTCTTCATGGTCGGCAAGCAGTGTGTCTTCCTGCGAGATTTCTCCTTTGAGGATTTCTTCTGCCACCAGATCTTCCAGGTATTTCTGAATGGCCCTGTTGAGCGGTCTGGCTCCATACTGCTGATCGTAACCCTTGTTGGCAAGAAAGTCCTTGGCTGATTCCGTGAGTTCAATTTTATAACCCAGCGTCTGAATGCGTTCGAATACCTTGGCAAGGGAAAGATCGATAATCCGGTGAATGTCGTGCCTTTCAAGGCTGTTGAAGACAATCACATCATCCAGGCGATTCAGAAACTCAGGTGAAAATGCCTTTCTGAGTGCATTCTGAATGGTTCCTTTCATGTGCTCATCAGCATTCTCTCTTCGGGAAGCGGTATTGAAACCAATCCCGGTTCCGAAATCCTTCAGGTCTCTGATGCCGATGTTGGACGTCATGATGATGATGGTATTCCGGAAATCAACCCTGCGGCCAAGGCCATCGGGTTGATTTCCGGAATACCATCATCATCA